>AMWB02007962.1_pt4 | contig 63928 bp, 58 predicted proteins | sample 200311 | NCBI WGS metagenome assembly AMWB02 (sample SAMN02737377, study PRJNA173069) | bioreactor metagenome | biome: anode biofilm in microbial fuel cells | place: USA: California | collected 2010-12-16 | reverse complement strand
GGGCGCGCCGCTGCTGTCGGCCGGCAGCCGCACGCCGTGTAAGAGACCATCAGCCGCGACGACTCCGGCGCCGAGCGCCAGAGTCATCAAGCCGGTGATGATCCGCGAAAGAGTCCTATTCCTTCGGGTCACCTTCCCATCCCTTCGCTGCGCCTACGGCAGCACGCTGACCGATAGCCGCAGAATGTTGTTCAGCGCCGCATCCTTCTGACTCGGGATGTACGCGAAATCGAAACTGAATCGGTCGAGCAGGCTCAACCCGGCACCGACCGTAAATACCTTAATCTGACCTTCCTGATCATAGATATATCCGCCCCGGACTGCAATCAAATTCGCGTACGCGAACTCCACGCCGGAGTTGATGATCACTTCCTGCATTTCCTTGGAGAGGCCGTCGTCCAGGCCCACCAGCATCTTGTTGACGTCGGTCGTCACCATCAGCCGCGTGTACTCGGACTGCATCAGCTTGTAAGACAGCCCCACCGCCAGATTGCGCGGAAGGTCATCCGCCTGCGCCTTGTCGATGTACGTCAGTTGCGGACCGAGATTGCTGAGCACTGCACCCAGGTTCATCCGCGAGGACACCCGATACAACAGACCGGCGTCGAGCGCGAAGCCGGTGGCGGTCGGCTTGCCGATTTCGGTGCCGGCCCCCTTTTCGGCGAGGTGCGAGTAAATGACCTTGGCGCCGAGGCCCGCCTTCAGGTTACTGGAGAGCGACGTTCCGTACGCCACCGTCAGGGCCAGATCGAACGCGTCAAACGTCCCCAGGATCTTTCCCTCGGAGTTGGTCGCCGTCTGCGTGCCGTAGGAAAGATACGTGAAGTCGCCGCCAAACGTCCCGAGCGACCCAAAATTGTGGGTCATGCAGAAGTTCGTGTAATACAGGTCGTCGGCCAGGGCCGGAAGCCACTTCACGTACATCATCGAGATCTCCGTGCGACCGGTACCCAGAAGCGCAATCTTCTCTTCCCCCACGAACCACAGCTGATCCTTGACGGTCGCGACGGTCTTCGTGGGCTCCTTGCCGAACCCCTTAACATCACTGCGTCCCCATTCCGCGCCATCGTACTCCAGAAGACCGGCATCGGTCGCCACAAAGCCGCGCGGCCCGAAGAAATTGATATCCCGAACCGGTGCGGAGGTCGGATTCCGATACACGCGCAAGGTCGTACCGGCGGTCAGCGTCTCCCCGAGACCATCGTTGAACGCCAGAAGCGCCGCTCGATAGCTCTCGGCCGACGCCGTATCACTGAACTTTCGATCCGCGATCAAAATAGCCAGAGCCGAATCCCGGCTCAGGTCCTGCTTCAGGGTATCGAGACGATACCCCGGAACCACCCACCGATTCTGGCTCAGGTAGAACACGCCGTGGTCCGTTCCCAGCCAGACGGACCGATCGGGCGCCACCCGAATGACATTGACCTTCGACTGCAGCCCGCCCAGGTACGGCACCGTCAGCGTATCACCGGCCGCGTACGCTCCAGCGGTCGGGACAGCCGCTGAATCCGCCGCCTTGGCCGCTCCCTTTCTCGGAGACGGCATGGCCGCCAGCTTCTCCAGATATGCGGCACGCTCGCCGGCCGTCTGGTAGATGGCGAATCGATCGGCGATCCGTTCCGGGGTGTCGTCAAGCACGGCCACGTAGGTGAAGCTGTTCGACCAGAACCGACCGTTGTAATGATACAGTTCGTTGCCGACCACCGCGTACAGATCGGACGACGAGCTCCCGCCGACCGCCTGAACGACGCCGGCCGGGGCATTCGCCGTCGAGTCATACTTCTCGATCGTCAAGCCGTTATAGCGAACCAGCCCGGAGTCGGTCCCGACAATCACCAGCGATCCCGCGGCGTGCAGGCAGGTGATGTTGTTCGACGGCAGACCGGCCTCAGCCCCGCTGATCGTCTGCCAGTTCCGGCCACTGTATTTCACCAGCCCGGCCGTGGTCCCTACTACCATCGCCATCGGCTCACCGAACGACACGATACAGGTCGGTTCACCCGCAAAGGTCGTGGCATACGGAATCGTGATTTCTTCCGGAATGAACCGCGTCTTGGCGTGTTCCAGCGAGAAGTTGATGCGGTCGATATCCTGCTCGGAGAGCGAGCTGTCCTTATACCCCGACACGAACTGCGAGCGCGCCTGGGCGACATTGCTCCAGTTGATCCGGCACTCCGGCCAGGCAACCGCGAGGGTGTCGAACCAGGCCGACAGCTCGGCTCTGACCGGTGCGTCCGGCCCCACGGCCGCCAGCACCTGGTCGCGGAACTGGTTCAGGCTGTCCAGACTCTCCTTGTTATTGGCCTCGGCCACGCGCTGGATCATGGTCGCCAGCAACGCCGAATCCGTTACGTGGAAATAATCGGCTACGATCTTTTCCACCGTCTGGTCGGTGCGGGTCGAAAACACTTCCCCCTCATACCATCGCTTGTTGTCATAACGAGCCAAACCGCGCGGCGTCAGCAGCCACATGTCGAAGGCCTGGAAGCTGGCGCCTCCGCGTGACTTCAGCACGGTTGTCCCGCGGACCGGGCGATACTGCGACGGAATCTCTTCTTCGAACCAGGCGTCGCTGAGGGGATACGCCCCCAGTCCGGCCGGATTCCAGTGGACGGTTGTCGGGTCATCCGCGACCGCGACAAACGCCTCCCCCATGCCGGCGGCCCGAGCCCCCGGAGCGATGCGGAGGAACAGCGCAGCGGCCTGCGAGACGCTGGCCCGGCTTTCCACGGCGGTTGCGGCAATTACGAGAAGAGCGAGGAACAAAACTACTGCGTGTTTGACTCTCATGGAGTTTCTCCCGGTCATATCAGTTCACAACAACTACTTTTCCGAAGGATTCAACTGCCCCACCACCATCAGCTGGTGTCGCCGTTACCTTATATAGGTAGACACCGCTGGCCACCCGGCCACCGGCGGCGTCACGACCGTCCCAGTTGATCGAGGTCTGGCCGTTGGGATAATTATCGGCAAGAAGATCGTAAGCCGAATAGGTCCTGATCTTCCGCCCGGAGAGCGAGAATATCTCCAGCCGGAAGTCCCGAACCGTCTGCGTCAATTCGAAATAGAAGGTCGTATGGTCCTTCATCGGATTCGGCACGTTCAGCAGCTCGTTGACCGCGAGGCTCCCCCCGGCCACGACGCGCAGGCTGAACTGGATGGTCGAAGAATTATTGGCGTTGTCCCAGGCCTTGACCTTGAAAGTGTGGTCCCCCGCACCCAGCGACGCCAGACTGTATTCGAGCGAGCCGGACGTGAAGTCACCCGGGGCGGTGGCAAACAGGTCGGTCAGATTGATGACCTGCTCGGGCCGATTGTCGATTTCAAGCGTGATGCCGTGCCCGAGCGTGCCGGCCAGATTGATGCCGGAGGAATCCTGCATCTCTATCCGCAGGTTGTCTTCGGGACGCACTTCCATACCGTCCACCGGATTCCGTCGCTCTCCGACCGTAAACCGGATCACCGGTCCCGTCGAATCGGTGCTCGCCGCAATCGCCGTGGCGATCGGTAGCGAATCGGCCAGACCGGCGGCATCGACCGACCCGAGGACAGCATAGGCGGAAATCCGTGCCCCCTGGCCGCCGTAATTGACATCCAGGGGCGTGACAAACGTGCACGAGAACTGCCCCCCGGTCACCGGCACCGACCCACGGAACAACGTCGGACCGGCCACGGTATACGCGATCTCCTGCAACACCGTGCCGGTGCTCGACATCAGGCGGTGCACCTTCTGACGGTCGGAATCGAAGATATTCATTGTCAGCGTCCCATCCAGCCCGACCGGAGTGCCGTCGGCGTCTTCGACCCGTCCGGCAATCGTGGTCCGCCCCAACGCGATGAGACTGTCGGGCGTTTCGGTAAACTGAATCTGCAAACGGGGCAATCCCAACCGCAGGTAGGGGTCACCCAGGTACACGTAGCTGCGGTCGTTGAGGATCGGCGTGGGAAACCCGCCCAAGTACTGGCGCCGCAGCTTGGCGGCGTAAATCGCCTCGCCAATCGTCAGTGAATCGCCGTACAGCAACATGTCATACGCCTGGCGGTTGAACTGCGAATTGTCGGAGGAGAACACCAGCCGCATGGCTGCCACCACGCCCACCGCCCCGCCCGTCATGCCGAGGAGATCTTCGCCCATCGCTTCGCGCTGCGGGTCATCGAAGAATCCGATCGCGCACGATGCCGCGAACACCAACGGCAAATGCGTGTTGTGCAGGCGCGGCAGATCCGCCGTGCGGGTAAACACATGTTCGTGCGCCCACAGGTCGGGGTTCCCGTGGCCGACATAGTTGACGATCAGCGTGCCGTCGTTGAACGCCTTAACGATCGCATCGTTGACCGCCGGCTTTTCCTGGTTGACGAACGGATAGTCCCACAGATAGATTTTTCGACGGTTCAGGAACGGCGGGATGTGCGCCCGCGACAGTTCCTCGGTCTGGGTCGTGTGAAACGTCTCGTTGTCGAAATTCCCGAACTCATCGTCGGCCACCAGCGTGATATCATCGCGCCAGTCGCCCAGATCGGACGGCGCCTCGTAGCTTGTGATCTTCTGTGTGATCGTGGCGATCTCGGCGGCGCTATGCACCGGCCAGCGCGCGATCATCATGTCGTAGCCCCGGTCCGCCCGCAAGTAACTGGTGTCGCTGTCCAGAAGCCCGTACGCCCCGAAATAGACGTAGTTGTCGTCGCCGTAGCTGTTCCCCAGCGACACGTTCTCGATCGGGTTGATATACGAGGGAACCAGATTGGCCTGGCCGGTCCCCAGACGATCCAGGTAATCATAGTTGGCATCGCCGACCAGCAGTACCGCCGACGGCGCCGGAGCCGGAAACGACTCATAGGCGTACTTAAGGTAGTCCCGGATCGCCGTCGGATCGGTCAGGCCGAATGAGAAGTTGTCGAAAATCTCCTCGATCGGCACGACCGTCACGGCGTGGCCGGATGACCGACGATAGGCCGCGTAATCATCGAGTGCCGACAGCAATGCGCGGGGCGTGATAATCATCAAATCGGTTTGTGAAGGCGAGGCATAGAGGTCGACCGGCGTGACCCTGGTGATCGAGGCGGGGGCTGATGCCGAGCCGCTGCTCGCCACATAATACCGGTTCACGGTTCCCGGAGACATGGGGTACGAGAAGGTCACCACGCCGCCCGAACGCACCGCATTCAGGATGTGCACCGGCCGTCCCGGATCCCCCAGGGCGAACACCAGCGGCACCACCGAGAAATTGTCGACCACTTCCACATTGGCCGTGCCGTCGTAAGGATCGACCGCGGCATCGAGCCGATCGTTTTGCGGCAGAAGGCGGCTGCGGTATTGCAGCTCGAGAAAGTTGAAATAGGGCTTCATGGTCGAAGAGTTCGGCTGCAGCGTGATCACCACATTGTTCAGTCCGGTGGCAATAGCCTGCGACAAAAACGTGCCGTTCAGTCCGTTCACACTCACCAGCGAAGCCGCTGCGCCGTTCACGCGAGCCGACAGGTACGGGTACCCCGTCCGGGCTTCCACGTACACGAGTGCTGTATCGCCGGTCGAGATTCCCGATCCGTCCACATACATGCCGAGGCGCGTGCTGTCGCTCCAGTACCAGGTGTAGTAGTTATTGACATGCCCGTCGCCGTCCACCAGCAGCAGCTTGTCCTGCTCGACATGTTGATAGCGACGGTAGGTCGTGAACGTCGGCTCACCCGAACTGACCGGCGTACCGTCGACTGTGGCCATGCGCTGCGGTGCGCCGTCGAAATCCCCGGAGACCGCCAGCCAGTAGTAATTCTCCGACTCATAGACGTTATTGACCCAGACCGGCTGACTGTCGACTCGGAATCGCCACCGGTTGGTCGCTTCGGCGTAGAACAGAATCTGATCGGCAGCACCGAACAGGCCGTCACCGCCGTCATCAACGCGCAGGGCGATCTCGCGAAACGTCGGCCGGGTGCGTTCGTTTCGCATTTCCAGCGGGAGACCGCCGCCGTTGAACAATCGAATTGAATCCGAATCCAGGTTGGTGAGCGCAAGTCCGGCCGCCTGCAACTGGGCGCCGGTAACCCGGCACAGCCCCGATTGCGTAACCGCGATCTTGTACCAAGTGCCGGCTTGAGCCATCGGGCCGTTCGCCGTCGGCTTCGCGGCCGCGCGCGTCGGAACTCCCCAGCCGCGCCACTGGTCGAAATTGATGACAAGCGATCGGAACATCCGGTCGAATGAGGGGTCTGCGACCGGCAACGCGTCGAGATTCCCGGCCCCACCCTCGAACACCAGTTCCACCGCCACTTCTCGGTACACCGACTGTCCGACCATCGGCGCAATACGAACCGTTGCGATCTGCCGCCCGCGCACTGTCAGAAGCGGCATCACCGACACCAGCGGCTCACCGGTCGGACCAACCTGCGCGACGCCCAAGCCGTTCGCCACTGCCGTCAGCGAACGCCCCTCAGCACGCACGACACGCACGCGGGCACCGTACGGCACGCCTACCTGCACCAATCGAACATGTTGCGCTGAACTATCGAAAGCCACGGTCGGCGAGAGATTGCTCAAGTCGGGGTGTATACCCGCGATGAAACTTATCCCCTGGGCGGAAGAGTTCTCGATGCTGATATCCCGGCCAGCCACAGCCGAGCCAGCCGACAACAGGAAGAACCCCGCCGCCAGAATGGCGAGAACTAAACTATGTCCAAGGGGAAGGAGGGTGCGGAAACGCGAAACCCAGACCCCAGACATACCGATTGCGCAAACCAAACGTGGTTTCAACTAACGATCACTAGCCTTTTGTGTCAGTTCAAACAAACGTTAGCGCAAGTACGATATGTCGGTCTCCTCTCTGTATAAACCGCGAGAGTATATAAGGTTCCACCGATTTTGTCAAGGGCGATACAGAATCGCCCGCCCTCACTCGTGCAATATTCCGGCCAAAAACGGACAGATCTACGATAAGGATACGTAAGGCCATACAATACAATCAGATACGCGCTCCCGACCCTGGCCGGACTCATTTCCCCAAACCGCGAAATATGCACTCTCTTGGCCCCAAAGAGTGAAATCCGTTTCCATTCTGGCTTCCCGGTCCCGACTTAACGGCTCCCCATGGCCCTTTCCAGATCAAGACTCCGGCGCTCAATCTCCCCTTTAGCCGCCTGAACAGTCTGCTGGTAGTCCTCGACTGTCCCCTTGGGGAAAAAGACGGCGCTGTACACCTCATAATACTGATCGCGCAGTCGATTCACCGGATCAAGCACCGGCTGACCGAACGCGCCGGATCGTACGATCTGTTCCACACCGTACTCCAGCACATCCTCGTTTGCCTTGAGTACCGGTTGCTGCGTCTTGTTCCAACGCGCAATAGTCTCCCTCATCTCGTCGGCACCAATCGGGGTCCCCCGCCCCGCATTCCCTTCTCGCCATCGATCGGAAACCTCGAAACCATACGCCACATAGCCGGCACACATTGAGTCTACGAACATCCGCCAAAACCGGATCTTCTCCTCCGGCTGGGCACTCTGCAGCCGCTCGGCCCACTCCACGCGCCGATCATTGGCGCGCGCCTGGGCGGCATCGGTCGCGTCCTCCACCGTCTGCGGACCGGTCTCGATCTTCACACAGCCCAGGGCCACAAGGGCGCCCAGGCCAATCGTCGCAACCAACAACCCACAGCGCATGCTCGTCCCCGCCTCCTCTTCCTTACGCTCGAGCCGCCACCGGCGCCATCGCCGCCAGGTCACAGGTGAAGTGCCGAAGGAACTGGCTTTCCTTGATGACCCGATACCCCGGGATACTCTGCTTGTGTTCCGCAATCTGCTCCGCGACTTCCGCGATGTAGTCCAGATGCGAATTCGTGTACACGCGCCGCGGCAGCGCCATCCGCACCAGTTCGCGCGGTGCGTTGACCACTTTGCCGGTCAACGGATCAACCCCACCGAACATCAGCGAACCAATCTCCACCGTCCGAATTCCCCCCTCCACGTAGAGCGCCACGGCCAGCCCCTGCCCGGGGAACTGCTCGGCCGGAATGTGCGGCAGAAATCTCCCCGCATCGATAAACACCGCGTGCCCGCCGGTCGGCTCTATGATCGGCAGCCCCGCCTCTTTGATCTTCTCGCCGAAGTACTGCGTCTGCGCAATCCGAAAATCCAGATAGTCGTAATCGAGCACTTCCTCCAGCCCCACCGCCAGCACTTCCAGATCACGGCCGGCCAGCCCGCCATAGGTTACGTATCCCTCGATCAGGATCATCAGCTCCGTGACCTGCTGGTACAAGCGCTCATCGTTGATCGCGATGAACCCGCCCATGTTGGCCAGCCCGTCCTTCTTGGCCGACATCATCACGCCGTCGCACAGATCGAACATCTCGCCGGCGATCTCCCGGATCGACTTGTCTCGATACTCCGGCTCATCCCGCTTGATGAAGTAGCTGTTCTCCGCGAACCGCGCGGCATCGAAGAAGAACGGCAGATGGTACCGCCGGCAGATCTCGGCCGTTTCGTGGATATTCGCCAGCGACACGGGCTGACCGCCGGAAGAATTGTTGGTGACCGTCATCATCACCATGGCGATACTCTCGGGGCCGTGCTCCTTGATGAACTCCTCCAGCCGTGCCGTATCCATATTCCCCTTGAACGGGATCGGGTCGTTCGATTTCGCCTGCGCGCACGGCAGGTCGATCGGGATACCGCCTTTATGGAGCACGTTTCCTTTGGTGGTGTCAAAATGCGTGTTGTTGAGAACGAACTGCCCCTTCTTGAGGATCGTGCTGAACACCAGGTTCTCCGCCACCCGCCCCTGGTGGCACGGGATCACGAACCGCTTGCGGAAAATCGATTGCACCGTGCTCTCGAAATGACGGAAAGAGACGGCCCCGGCGTACGATTCATCCCCCATCATCAGCGCCGCCCATTGACGGTTGGACATGGCGCCGGTCCCGGAGTCGGTTAAGAGATCTATGAAAATATCGGCGGCATCGACTTTGAACAGATTGAAATTGGCGGCCCGAATGCGTTCGAGGCGCTCCGGACGTTCGAGCAGGCGAATCGGCTCGACGGATTTGATGCGGTACGGTTCCGCCGGTTGGCGACGGTTCTTCATGTTGGCACTCCCTTACAGCTTCCTGGCTGATCGTTATACGTGCGCCTGACCGGTATGGTCGGCGCGAGCCCCCGAATAACGCGGGAGGAATCCTAGGTCACATCCTTGACCCGCCGGCGATGGTAGGAGAGCCCGAGATGCATCTGTGTCATCCGGTTTCGCCACATACCAACTTCAGACCTTTCGCAACGCGAATTCGACTTCGATATGGCCGGTCACCAGGTTTCGGTTGTTCCGGACTTCCGGCCGTTCATACGGCATAAGATACTCGAAATCATCCATGTTGGCAACAAGGCCGAGTTGCCGGAACACGGCCACGCAAATGGCCCCCAGGGCGCGGGCGTTACCGTCGTGGAGCTTGATCGCGATGCCCAGCGGCGGATCGGAGAAGCCGATCGCCTGCAGCGCCTCCGCCCCGCCTTTGCACACGATGCGGTGCGGGAAGGAGTTCATCAGGGCGTAATCGAGTCGCTGGTCGCCGGAGAACATGAACGGGTGCTGCTGCATGGCGGTGCGGATCCGCTCGAGCGCCTTGCGCAAATCCGCGCGGCAGCCCAAGGGGTCGGCCAGCTTCCGGAAGCCGAGCGCCAGGTTGAAAAGCGGCAGCGGGTAGTTCGGCGCGCTGCAGCCATCGATTCCGACCGGCATCTGGTCCTCCGGGTATTCGCAAATCTCGGCCAGCGTCTTTTTCACCAGCCTCTGGGATTTGCTCTCCGGGTCCAGATACGACTCCGGCGGGACGCCCATGAATTTCGCCAGGGCGAGAAAACCGGAGTGTTTACCCGAGCAGTTATGGCGGACGGGATCGTGGTCTTCCTCCATACGCGGGTAGAGATTTTCCTGCTGCATGAAGATCGGGAGGTGTGCGCCGCACTGGAGCTGCTGCGGGCTCGCGCCCGCCTTGTCGAGATTCGACATCACGACCACCCGATGCTCCTCGGTCCCGGAGTGCGAGCCGGCCATGATCGAAAGTTGCTCGTTGGAGAACTTGTAATGGTCGGCCGCCCCGGTCAGCAGGAGCGGGGTGAGCTGGAACGGCTTGATCGAGGACCGGGTCATGAACGACTGATACGGGTCGCCGAGGCAATGGGTCAACTGCCCGTTACTGTCTACGACCGCGATACTGGCGTAATGGATCGCCTCGATGGTTTTCCCCCGCCGGACAACCGCGGCAGACTCCGCCCCGGCCGGTATGCTGATATTCCTGGTGTCTTTCATAGTCCCGGTAAGGTAGCGTATTTCGCCGCTCCGTGCGGAAAAAAGTGCGCAGGAAACACAAGCCGGTTTTCATCGAACAGATTGGTATTGGGTACGAAATTCTTCGCGTACTTGTTCTCGGGATCGCGGGACCGCAAGGGTCCTGCGCTACCAGTTTCCTCCTCGCTTTCGGGCGGGCCGCGACCGGTGATCCTCCGGGCCGGGGCCGTTTCCGAAAGACATTAGTGTCCCTACTAACGCCGAGCATCCGGTTATCAGAGGAAAAGTCACTGCGAAATTGCTGATGGAGGGCGGCCGCATTGCGGGGGATGGGGCGCGGACCGCGAAAGAGCCGCCGGGCAGAGACGCCCGGCGGCACACACCTGAATAGGCGTGGTACCGATTCTTGTCACCCCCGCGAAAGCGGGGGCCCAAAGCGGAGCGACCCGCTGGATTCCCGCATGCGCGGGAATGACAACAGAGGGGCAGCAAACCAATCGCAATCCCTGACTTAGCCAGGAACGACGGCGGCGGGGTACCGGCTTCCGACCACGCGGGGGTATCGGGTGGGTCAAGACGGCATTCAGGAAGCGTGGCTTGAACTATCGATCTTGTGATCATTCGTCGTTGACAAACGACTCCGCATTACACTGTTTTGACAAGCAGCCACAAGGTACAAGGAGAGAAATCTATGTCCGAATCCAAATCGTCGCCATCCCCCGACGGCTTGCCGAAGACCTGTCCTGAATGCGAAGGGCGCGGCTGGGTTGACAATCGGTGCCTGACCGAACACCACGCCCACCGGTGCAATCACTGCGATGGGCGGGGGGTGAGTCTGTCCGGCATAGAATGTGCGGCCTGTCACGGCAGCGGGATGATTGAAGTGCGCAAGGAAGACAAGAACCCGTGCCCGCTGTGTAGTGGTGCGGGAGTGTATCCCGTGCCATCGTCAATGCGGATGAGTGATTTTGCCTACCGTCCCGGCGTCTGGAAGAAGTAGCCGATTGATGCCGGCGGTTCGTGAAACCGCGCGGCGACAATGGTGACGCACGCCTCATTGGTGCGCGAGGCGCGAGCCTTTACGGAGTGACAATGAAGGAGAGCCGCCGGGCAGAAACCCGACGGCAGACGCCTGAGTAGGGGTGATTCCGATTTTTGTCACCCCCGCGAAAGCGGGGGCCCAGGGCGTTGCGACCCGCTGGATTCCCGCTTTCGCGGGAATGACAACAAGGGGGCGATGCGGTTCTGTAGCGCGGGACCGCTGCTGGTCCCGCGATCGGAGTGCCGAGCGATCACAAAACGCGGAACCACTTAGGGTTCCGCGCCGCAAAGCTAATAACCCAAATACGAAATGAATAATGACACGGTAGTCCAGCTGTCGGCGGAGCCGCCAGAATAGAGCGTGCCATCGAGGCGGCTCGCAACCAGGAAATGCCGCGCGAACTCGTAGCCGACACCCGCGAACGGGACGTAGCCCGTGCCGCAGTCATCGCACCTATACGGGACCGTGCCGAAGCCGACACTGATGGACCATCTCCCCTTTTCTCCCCAGAAGTGCTGCCAGCCGAGTCCGAGAGCTTGATCGGCGCACATGCCGCTCGGCCCGCAGCGTCGGAAATACATGCGGCGGTCCAGCAACAGCAGATTGCGGTCATCGAAACCATAAAACGCGACGGCGTGCAGGGTGAGTGTCAGATCGGCGCCGACATCGGAACGGTCCAGGAAGAAGCCAGAACCGAGGCCGAACTCGAAGCCGAAACCGTGTTTGGAGTCATCGCCAGAGTAGGCGAACGGGCAAAGCAGAATGACGGCAGTCAACAAAGCCAGAAGCCATGCGGCGGTGCGGTGCATGTATCCCTCCGAGATGTTTCGGATTGGTCCCTATTTGCTTACTTAGTATGGTGAATGGGGAGTGATTGGTCAATACAAATCATCCCGCCGGGTTACACGCGTCTCTCTTCTTGTCACCCCCGCGCAAGCGGGGGTCCAGGGTGAGCACCCGCCCGTGTCTCGAGCAACCGGGCAGTGCCGTCAGCCAGACTCGGCTGCCGGCACTGCGCGCCCGAACGTCAACCGCCTCACTTTTCGTTCAGCAGCATGGAGATCGGGAAATGATCGCTGAATCCGGTGACGTCGAGTTTCTCCTTGGGGCGTCCGAACCTCTTGGGGACCTGATACTCGCCGGGCGCGATCATCTCGGGAAAACGCTCGACAGTCATGCCTACAAACGAACCGTCGGCCAGCTTCGGCAGCTCGAAACCGGAGGAGCCGGTGACAATCGCTTTGGACGCGAGGAACTGGTCGAGCACATTGGGCGCGTTGTCGTAGTAGTAGGTGCCGATGCCGGAGCCGAGAGTCGTCCAGGCGAGATTGAGGAACACCGGCCTGCGAGCATTTTCGACTTTTCGATACGTTCGTTCGGTCTCGAGGTACTCCAGCACCGATCGATTGAACGGCTCGTCATTGAAGTCACCCGCCAAGAGGACGGCGGCCTGATCGCCGAGCTCTTCGAGAATCCGCTTGTGCCAGTAGGCCATCGTCTCCGCTGCCATCATGCGATACGGTTCGCTGTTATACTGGCTGCCCGTGCGCGAGGGCCAGTGATTGCCGACGACCACCAGCGTCTGACCGGTAGTAGTTCGAAAATTGACCTGAAACAAGTCGCGCGTTCCGGTCCGTCGCTGTACAGTGTGGGAAAACTGCTCGTGGCTGGTGAAGATGTTCTGATCGAAAATGAAGGCGACATCGATCCCCCGTTGGTCGGGTGTGTCATGGTGAGCGACGGCATAGGCCCGATTGGGCAGATTCAGAAGTCCGGCCAGTTCCCCGAGCACTTTCTGGTTCTCCACCTCGCAGACGCCGAGAAGATCCGGCCCGGCGCCGCCGTGAAGTTTCTTGATGATCGACGCGAGCTGAGCCAGCTTCTGATCGAGGATGCCTCGGTTCCATCCTTCGAGTTCTTTGGCCAACGCCTTCTGCAGCCACTGCTCTCGATCGGGCGCATTCTCGACGTCGAACAGGTTCTCCAGATTCCACCAACTGATTCGATACTGACGCATACGGTCCCTCCACGAAACGTGGTTAGAGGTTACGCGAGAACGTACTCTCCTCCCTATTCGGTGTCAGAGCGTGGTGTCGGCAATTGAATGGGTGATGAGTCTCCAGCCGTAACCTACGTCGTGCAAAGGCGGCTGTCAAGCGGAATAGGGCGCGGCCGAATGACAGTTGGGGTGCTAACGCGGTGAGCGACGGCCGGTGGTGTCTGCCTTTGTCGCAGGGAGATCGTAACGAAACGACACTCCGCCGTTGTGGAATTCGATCTGGCGGAGCGGATAGTTGGGGCGGTTGCGATTGATGCACTGGGCAGGGGTGCCGCGCCGCGTGGGAAACAGCTCCTCGGAGGACTGAAGGTCGACCGGGAAATAGTCCAGCACATTGCCGGAGATGGAGAGCTTGGTGCCGGAGAGTCCGGAGAGGACGTTGTCCGTGCATTTCTCCCAGAGGAAGAAGATGGCGGCCTGCGTCTCGGGCATTTGCAGGACGTGCTCATTGGAAACGACCAGCCGCATGAGCGGAGTCTCTTTTTCGAAACCGAAGCAGACCGGTTTGGAAACACCCGGCATGGCGCGTGCGAGGCCGACAATGTGCCAGAGGACGACCGGCAGACCCGGTTTGCCGGTGGGCATCAATCGGCGAGCGGAGAAATAGTCCCATTTGCAGGAGTCGAAGATCTCGCCGGGGAGGATCTCCTTGATATCGACGTTGGGGTCATGGCAGCCGATTTTGAAGTCGAAGCCGGCCGGTTCGGCGTGATAGCTCTGCACGGTGACATCGATCGTGTCCAGGATGCGGCGGTTGAGAATTTCGCGGCGCCCGATGCGGAGGATGAAATAGGCGGAATCGGCGGACGAATCGGCGCGGCTGAAGCGCCCTATGTCGGAGGAATCGGCGACGCGGGTACTGTCGGCGGCGAGCGACAGCGCGGCCGGAGTCGCCAACATGGCGCACAGGGCTGCAATCGGGAGGATGGATCGAATCACGCTCATTGGCTCACGCGTAAAAAAACCCGCCCGGGGGCGGGTTTTTCATCGGGGTCGGAAATTACTTCACGACCTTGTACTTGTAGGGACCTTTCCAGATCGGCTTCTCGCCATCGGCATATTTCCAGTACCCGCCCGGAGGGAAGAAAATGGAATCGATGACCAGCGTGCCGGGTTCGGGGACGATCAGGTCCAGGGAAATCTGCTTGGTGGAAGGCTGCGGGTTGAAGCGCTGCTTCACGGCCACACCGCCAAGACCACAGTAGTCCGGCAACGTACCATCCCAGTCACCCTTGTTGACCAGAATACCCTTGAGATCCCACACCGAGTTGTCCTGCCAGCCGTTGAAACCCTTGATATCGCCGGTTTCATTGACACCCTTGCCGGAATCGACGGGGTGAATGACGGTCTTGATATCGGGGGAGCTGATCTGCAAACCGGCGGTAAACGCTTTGCGCGGTTTGTCGTTGCTGAAATACAGGTCGACCGAGAACTTCTCGCCCGCCTTGATGGTGCTGTCGTTGACGGCGCCGGGGCCGGACAGCTTGAGGGCAATTTCAGCGTCCTTGGCGATGGTGGTCGGCGGCTTACCGATGCCCAGGCCTTTCCCCTTACCCTTACCCTGGTCATCGGCGTAGATGAGGCCGGCGACGAGGACGATCGCGGCGAGAAGCCACAGCAAAGTCCGTTTCATTCGTATCTCTCCAGTTTATGGTCGCTCATGTGTTGATTTCTTATACACTTCAGTAAGCAAACATTACCATAGGATTATTCGACCGTTGTGTCAAATACTTTATGGTTGAGTGCGGGATTTGCGTGTGGCCAAAACCACGCAGCGCCATGAAAGACAGAAACATAGACCCCGGATTCGCTCCGATTTTTCGTTTGACTCCCTTCTCGCGTGCACCTATTTTCACAAGCCAAGACGAAAGGGACACCGTATGAGTACTGTCGCAACGAGCCGGGCGCGATCACTTCCCGGCATTCTCATAACCACCTCGGTCGGCAAGAAAATCCTGATGGCGGTCACCGGTTTCATCTCGTTCGGCTACATAGTCGGGCACATGGCCGGGAACCTCCAGATTTTCGTCGGCCAGGACCGCCTCAACACGTATGCGGAGGCGCTGCATTCTTTGGGAGCGATGCTGTGGCTGATCCGGCTGTTTCTGCTGGCCTGTTTCGGCACACACATCTGGCTGGGGATTCAATTGAAGCTGGAGAACATGGCGGCACGACCGATCAGCTACAAAAAAGCGGACACGGTGCAGGCGACGCTGGCCTCGCGGACGATGGTCTGGACGGGGTCGATTATCGGCGCGTTTGCGATCTATCACCTGCTGCACTTCACGGTGCGGAACACCGATCCGCGGTTCGCCGACCTGGTGGACTCGCTGGGACGGTATGACGTGTATTCGATGGTGATCCTCGGATTCCAGAATCCGCTGATCTCCGGGTTCTACATTCTGGCGGTGGGGCTGCTGTGCTTCCATTTGAGCCACGGGTTCGCGAGTATGTTCCAGTCGATCGGCTGGTGCAACGATCGCTCGAAGAAGACGCTGGAGCGGCTGAGCGTGGCGATTTCGACGTTGATCTTCCTGGGATATATCTCCGTACCGATTGCGGTACTCATGGACATCGTGAAACTGCCGGCAGGGAGGTAAGGACATGCAATTGAACTCCAAGGTACCATCGGGACCGCTGGCCGAGAAGTGGGACAAACATCGGTACGAGATGAAGCTCATCAATCCGGCGAACAAGCGGAAGTATGAGATAATCGTGGTCGGCAGCGGATTGGCGGGGGGCGCGGCGGCGGCCTCGCTGGCCGAGCTGGGCTACAACGTGAAGTGTTTCTGTTTTCAGGATTCGCCGCGCCGGGCGCACAGTATCGCGGCGCAGGGCGGGATCAATGCGGCCAAGAACTATCCGAACGACGGCGACAGCATCTACCGTTTGTTCTACGACACGGTAAAGGGGGGTGATTTCCGGGCGCGGGAAGCGAACGTCTATCGTCTGGCGCAGGTGTCCAACGCCATTATCGATCAGTGCGTGGCGCAGGGGGTGCCGTTCGCGCGCGAATACGGCGGACTGCTGGACAACCGCTCATTCGGCGGCGCGCTGGTGTCCCGTACGTTTTACGCGCGCGGCCAGACGGGGCAGCAATTGCTGTTGGGGGCGTATTCGGCGCTTTCGCGGCAGATCGGGCGCGGCCAGGTGAAAATGTACAACCGGGCGGAGATGCTCGACCTGGTGCTCGTGGACGGCCACGCCAAAGGGATCGTGATCCGCGACATGGTGACCGGGCAGATCAGCTCGCATGCGGCCGACGCCGTGGTGCTGGGGACCGGCGGATACAGCAACGTGTTTTACCTTTCGACCAACGCCAAGGCGTGCAGTGTGACGGCGATCTGGCGGGCGTACAAGCGGGGCGCGCTGATGTCGAACCCTTGCTATACGCAAATTCACCCGACCTGCATTCCGGTAGCCGGAGATTATCAATCCAAGCTGACGTTGATGTCGGAGTCGCTCCGCAACGACGGCCGGATCTGGGTACCGAAGGCGGTTGGCGACAAGCGGGCGGCCGGCCAGATTCCGGAAGGGGAGCGAGATTACTATCTCGAACGCAAGTATCCGACCTACGGCAACCTGGCGCCGCGGGACATTTCCTCGCGGGCGGCCAAGGATCTGTGCGACAAGGGGCACGGGGTCGGCGAGACTGGCAAAGGCGTCTATCTGGACTTCTCCGATTCGATCAAGCGGCTCGGCAAGAACACGATCGAGGAGCGGTACGGCAACCTGTTCGAAATGTACGAGCGGATCACCGGCGAGAACCCGTACGAAGTGCCGATGCGGATCTATCCCGCGCCGCACTACACGATGGGCGGCTTGTGGGTCGATTACAATCTGATGTCCAATATTCCGGGGTTGCACGTGATCGGCGAGGCGAACTTCTCCGACCACGGCGCCAACCGCCTGGGCGCCAGCGCGCTCATGCAGGGGCTGGCCGATGGCTACTTCGTACTGCCGTACACGATCGCCGATTATTTGGCGCAGCACGGCAAGGTGAAGGTGAAGACGGATCATCCGGAGTTCAAGAAAGTCGAAGAGGAAGTGACGGCGCAGACCAAGAAGCTGCTCTCGATCAAGGGGAAGCGTTCGGTGGATTCGATTCACCGGGAGCTGGGGCTGGTGATGTGGGAGTATTGCGGGATGGGTCGGAACGACGCCGGCCTGAAGAAGGCGCTGAAGCGGATTCCGGAGATTCGCGACGAGTTCTGGAAGAACGTGACGGTGCTGGGGGTCGGCGAGGAGCTGAACCAGACGCTGGAGAAGGCGGGTCGGCTGGCCGACTTCCTGGAGTTCGGCGAGCTGATGTGCCTCGATGCGCTCGACCGCAAAGAGTCGTGCGGCGGGCATTTCCGCGAGGAACACCAGACGCCGGAAGGGGAAGCGATGCGTGACGACGCCAACTTCTGCCATGTCTCCTGCTGGGAATACCAGGGGAAGGACAAGGCGCCGGTGATGCACAAGGAGCCGCTGACGTTTGAGACTATCCAACTGGCCCAAAGGAGTTACAAGTAATGAACCTGACATTGCATGTATGGCGTCAGAAGAACGCCTCCGACAAGGGCCGTATGGAAGTGTTTCCGGCCCCCAATATCAGCCATCACATGTCGTTCCTGGAGATGCTGGACGTGGTCAACGAAGGGTTGATCGCGAACGGGACCGACCCGATTCATTTCGATCATGACTGCCGCGAGGGGATTTGCGGCATGTGTTCGCTGGTGATCAACGGGATACCCCACGGTCATCAGCGGGCGACCACCGTCTGCCAGTTGCACATGCGACATTTCAAGGACGGGGATCATATTTATATCGAGCCGTGGCGCGCCAAGGCGTTCCCGATTGTCAAGGACCTGGTGGTCGATCGCTCGGCCTTCGACCGGATCATGCAGGCGGGCGGCTTTGTCTCGGTGAACACCGGCGGAGCGCCCGACGGCAACGCGCTTCCGATTCCGCGCGATGACGCCGAGAGCGCGATGGATGCCGCCGCCTGTATCGGCTGCGGCGCCTGCGTGGCCTCGTGCAAAAACGCCTCGGCGATGTTGTTCGTGGCGGCGAAAATCTCGCAGTTCGCCTATCTGCCGCAGGGGCAGGTGGAACGGGAAAAGCGGGTGCGCGCGATGGTGGCGCAGATGGATGCCGAGGGGTTCGGCAACTGCACCAACCAGTACGAGTGCGAGGCGGTCTGCCCGAAGGGGATCTCCGTTTCGATGATCGCCAAGATGAACCGCGAGTTCGGACACGCGCTGGCCAAAGGGGAAGCCAAGTCGCGGGCCGGCGGCGCAGGCTGATCAGCAACATTGGATTATCGTCAAGGCCCCTTGCGAGAGGGGCCTTTTTGTTGGGGGCAGGTCAGCCGGCGGTGTCGAAACCTGCTCCGCCAAGGGGCGGAGCCCCCGCGTCGCGGGCGGGGGTTTCGACCTACTTTTCACTTTGAAACAGTCGGCGATTGGCGGGGCGGGCGCTCACCGGTCCGGTTCAAGGGGGACCTCTCCCCTACCGATATTGAGACCATGAGACTTGTTTCCCTCTATCTGCTCATTTGTCTGGGGATGGCGTCGGTTCTGATAGCGCAGGACGGCACGCCGGTGCTGGATTCCAATACCGCTTACTATGAGGGGGAGAATCTGCGGTATGTCTTTCCGGCGCCGCGCGAGTTCCGCATGGTGACGGACGAGGCTATCGAGGATGGGTACTCGTTTGCATTCGTGCCGAGGCATGGCGAGTACCGCACGGCGCTGATGACGATTGGGGTGAATATCTACAAGATTCGAGGGATCGGGTTCGAAGCGGTGATTGCGCAGGACACGGCCTCGATTCACGAGCATTACGGGAAGGATCTTCAGATCAACCCGGTCGATTCGGTGATCGCCGGGAGCGGCGAGCCCCTGAAGTCGTTCTATCTGGACAGCAAGAGCCGGTTTTTGCCGAACGTGATGATCTCCTATTTCAACGGGACGACCGAGCTGGTGATATTTGAGCTGGTAATCGACCCGAACGCCCTTCGCCCGAAGGCGGAAGAGATTTATCTGGCGGCGATCCAGGATTTCCGCGCCATGCGGTTCGGGACGCTGGGGAGTAGGTAGGACCGTCTCGAAGAACCTCTCACGTCATCGAAATTCATAGTAGATAAACTCACGACCCAACAGCGGTACATCAGCGTCAATTGTTCCTCCGAATACTCTAGACAGATCGGCACGCTGCTCTGAATTGAACCAAGTGAATCCGATGCTGTCAGGAGCTACGCGGTTCCCCTTCATAGCAAAGACAAATCCCGAATACCTTTGAAAAAAGTAGGTCAAATCGGGATGTACACCGCAGACATATCCTGCAGTGCCACTAGTGTCACGCATGGTGAAGTCTGAAGCAGTGATTTGACTGTCTGCACGACCGTCCTCATCAAAATCAAACGACAAACCTACCTTGTCCGGTGGATAAACCAGAATCGCTGTAGTGTCTTTGCCGACGTACGATAGACCGGTGCTGTCAAGCACATAGACACCCTTTGTATGCGCAATTATTACAGGGCGCAAAGAAGACGTATCGCCCGAATTCCACACCCCTGAGGGCATTAAGAAGAAATGAAGTTTCTCCGGACCGGCCACGTCGGTCTGCGAAGTTTGGACATCGTCGTCGCCGGCTATTCGGTAGTCAAGCTGCCAGCCGCTGTTTTCACCTGTAGGTAGCTTCTCAAAGGCATTGTTAAGACCCTGAGATGATAAATAAATAGAATCGAGTTCAATTCCGATTGCATCAACACCGAAGGGAGGTGCAGCAGAGAGACTTACAGAATCACCTGTTGCGGAATTCTTGAGGAATAGGGGCTGAACATACCGTTTCTGTGGATCGCTGCTAGTTATTCTGAATCGGATTTTCAAATCGGCAACCGATTCTCCCTGCCGTCGCGAAAGCAAGACTGACATGACAGACAGTCTAACATCTGGAGTTGTCCACATTAATTTCAACTTCTCTCCCCAGTAACTTCCAATGGGCGTAAGGACGCCCACTACGAAGCCAATAACTATGCCACCCAAGCCGCCAAGGACAATCTCTCGAACCGCGATCTTCTTTTTCCTTGCCATATTCACCCCGCTCAGTCTTTTCTGCTCTAGGCAAATATGGAGCAACTGATATCTTACACCAAGAACAATCTCAAAACGGCCCGAGTCCGCTTAGGCCTTACGCCCCCACCCTCTCCTCATCCGGCTTTTCGGATGCCACCGGGGTCAGCTTCAGTTCGCTTCCCTTACGATCGACGGAGAGTGTCTGCCCCGGCTTTAGCGCACCAGACAAGAGCAGCTTGGCGATCTCCTGGCTCAGTTCCTTGCTGATATACCGCTTGATCGGACGCGCGCCGAACGTGGGATCAAAGGAACTCTCGCCGATAAACGACACGGCCTCATCAGTAACGGTGAGCGTGATCTCTTTCTCGGTAAGGAGCGCTTGCAGGCGGCTGAGCTGCAGGCGGACGATCTGGTTGATCTCGTCGCGGCCGAGCGAAGCAAACACGATAGTCTCATCGATACGGTTCAGGAACTCGGGGCGCAGGGTGTGGCGCAGGGTATCCAGCACTGTCCGCTTGATCTCATCGTAGACGATCTGCCGGTTGAACTCGCCGATGGCGGCGGACTCCTTCTGGATGTACTCGGCCGCGATGTTCGAGGTCATGATTAAGAGCGTGTTCTTGAACGAGACGGTGCGCCCCTTGTTGTCGGTGAGGCGGCCATCATCGAGCACCTGCAACAGCACGTTGAACACCTCGGGGTGCGCTTTCTCGATCTCATCGAGCAACACAACGGCATACGGACGGCGGCGGACCGCCTCGGTGAGCTGCCCCCCTTCATCGTAGCCGACATAGCCCGGAGGCGCACCGATAAGACGCGAGACCGAGTGCTTCTCCATGTATTCGGACATGTCGATCCGGACGATGGCTTCTTCCGTTCCGTACAGAAACTCGGCGAGGGCGCGGGCGAGTTCGGTCTTGCCGACACCGGTGGGTCCGAGGAAAATAAACGAGCCGATCGGGCGGTGCGGATCGGACAGACCGGCGCGGGATTGGCGGACGGCGTTGGCTACGGCCGTGACGGCTTCATCCTGGCCGATGACGCGCTGGTGGAGCTCGTCCTCCAGGCGCAGCAGCTTCTCGGTCTCGGATTCGGTGAGGCGGGTGACCGGGATGCCGGTCCATTTGGCGACCACCTCGGCGATTTCATCGGCATCGACCACTTCCTTGAGTAGTTGCCGTTTCTCCTGAATAGCAGTCAAGGAATGGGTGAGAAAGGTGAGCTTCTTCCCTGCCTCGGCCAGTTCGCCATATTTGACGCGCGCGGCGGTTTCGTAATCGGCGCGGCGCTCAGCATCGGCAGCCCGCTGCTTGAGTTGCTCGATCTCGGCTTTGATAGTCCGGATTCCCTCGACCGCTTCTTTTTCTTTAAGCCACTGGGTTTTCAGGTCATCGCGCTTAGTGAACAGTTCGGACAGTTCTTCCTCGATCGGTTTGAGGCGCTCTTTGGCATCCGGTTCGCGTTTGACGCCCTCCTTCTCGATTTCCAACTGGCGAATCCGCTTTTCGACAGCATCCAGTTCCTCGGGCATGGAGTCGATGGAGATGCGCAGTTCGGCGGCGGCCTCATCGATAAGGTCGATCGCTTTGTCCGGCAGGAAGCGGTCGGCGATGTAGCGATCGGAGAGCTTGGCGGCGGCCACAATGGCGGCATCGGAAATCTTGATGCCGTGGAACACTTCATAGCGTTCGCGCAGGCCGCGCAGAATGGAGACGGTGTCCTCCACCGACGGCGGCTCGATCATCACGGGCGCGAAACGGCGCTCGAGCGCGGCATCCTTCTCGATATGCTTGCGGTATTCATCAAGCGTCGTGGCGCCTACAAAACGGATTTCACCGCGAGCGAGCGCGGGCTTGAGCATGTTGGAGGCATCCATAGCCCCCTCGGCGGCACCGGCCCCGACGATGGTATGCATTTCATCGATGAACAAAATGATCTTGCCGTCGGAGTCTTCCACCTCTTTGAGGATCGCCTTGAGCCGTTCCTCGAATTCGCCGCGGAATTTGGAGCCGGCGATCAGGGCGGCCAGGTCGAGCGCAACGAGCTGGCGATCCTTGAGTGTTTCAGGAACTTCGCCATGTGCGATTTTCTGCGCCAGACCCTCAACCGCGGCGGTCTTGCCGGTGCCCGGCTCGCCGATGAGGACCGGGTTGTTCTTGGTGCGGCGGGAGAGGATCTTGATGATGCGGCGGATTTCATCCTCCCGGCCGATCACCGGATCGAGTTTCCCCTCGCGCGCCATCTTGGTGAGGTCGCGGGAGTATTTGTCCAGCACGGCGTATTTGGATTCGGGGTTGTCATCGGTAACCCGGCTCTTGCCGCGAATGGACGAGAGCGCCTTGAGCAGATCGGCGCGCTTGAGGCCGTTCTTCTTGAGGATTTCCTGAGCCTTGCTCTTAACGTCGAGCAGAGCGAGCAGAATATGCTCCACCGAGACGTACTCATCGCCGAACTGCTTGAGCTGTTCTTCGGCCTTATAGAGAACCTGGCTGAATTCGTTAGCGGCATAGAGCTGCCCGCCGCTCTGATGCGGCAGGAGGCGGAGGGTGTCCTCGGTTTCGGCGACGATCTGATCATCATCGAGGCCGAGCTTCTTGATAAGCTGCGGGACGAGCCCCTCTTCCTGTTTCAAGAGTGCCGACAACAGATGTTCCGGCGTGATCTGCGGATGGCTCTCCGACTGGGCCATCTGCTGAGCGTAGTTGATGGCGTCGATCGAGCGCTGGGTGAATTTGTTCAGGTTCATATATGGTTACCTCGCTTTTTTCTTCTCAATCATGCGGGCGACGGACGCGTTTCGACTTCGCTCAACGCGACGACGGGCGACGCTGGACCCACCCTAGGCGGGTGGGCTACAGCACCTAGCCCCTCATCCGACCCCTGACCCTTTCCCGTCTGGGTGGCGCACAGCTTGCTGTGCGATCCGTTAGTTCCCCACCGGTCACAGTGCACGGCACACGTCCTCGTGTGCCGACCGACGGCAGAGGGGCGACGGACCCACCGCAAGCGGTGGGGTACCGACGTTTCTTGGCGTTACGTCTCCCACTCCTCTATCATCTTCTTCTGCTTCTCAGTCAGCTTCTTTGGGAGCGTCACCTTCACTTCGACGTACAGGTCTCCTTGCTCACCGTTGACCGACAGCCCCTGCCCTTTCAGGCGCAGCATGGCGCCGGGCTGGGTGCCGGGCGGGATCGTGACCGAGACCGTGCGAGCTAACGTTTGCACGGTCTTTTTCCCACCGAGGATCGCCGCAGTGAACGGGATTTCGACCGAGGTGTAGATGTCGTTTCCTTTGCGCGTAAACATCGTATCTCCCATCACCCTCACCGATATCAGTATATCACCGCTGGGGCCGCCATACAAGCCCGGCTCTCCCTGACCGGCGAGGCGGATTTTGGCGGAATCCTCGATCCCGGCCGGGATTTTCACTTTGAGGCGCGGCTTGCCGCGGCCGCGCGAGAGAAGCCGCTGGGTGCCGTTGATCGCTTCCCAAAACGAAACGCTCAGTTCGGCCTCGATATCTTTCCCTTTGCGCGGCTGGGTTTCTTCGTCGTGCATCTGGTCGAAGTTGAAGCGGCGAGCTCTGCGGCTGCCGGTGCGGTCGCCAAAGAGGGAGCCGAGCAGTTCGCTCAGGTCTCCGAGATCCTCCGCCTGTTCGAAACGGACGCCTTGCCCCTGGTGGCCAGCGAACTGCGACCAGTCAAAACCATTGTCCTGCGAGGCATATGGTCCGGCATTGGCATAGGCACCGTACTTCAGCATCTGGTCGTACTCGGCCTTTTTCGTCGGATTAGAGAGAGTGTCATACGCCTCGGAAAGTTCCTTGAAGCGGGCTTCGGCGACCTTGTTCCCTTTGTTGCGATCCGGGTGAAACTGCTTGGCCAGTTTGCGGAACTGCTTTTTGATGTCATCGGCGGAGGCGTTTTCGCTTACGCCGAGGATGTTGTAGTAGTTGTTGGCCATGGCATGTCACCACCTCTCGTTTTGCTACGGACGCGTTTCGACTTCGCTCAACGCGACGGCGGGGCAGCGCTTTGCTGCACTCCCACCTGCAAGCAGATGGGCCACCGGCGCGACGCTCCCACCCGTAAACGGGTGGGCCACCGAACCGCGTCCCTCGCCAAATCGAAAGGGCTGGTCGCCTCACCGACCAGCCCTTCCACTTCGATCAACCCGCTATGTTGCCTTGGTCGGCGCCTTACGACACCTTCACTTCGATTTCCTTCGGCTTCACTTCCTCGAGCTTGGCCAGCCGGACCTCGAGCAGGCCGTTCTTGTAGTCCGCGGCGATGCTCTCGGCGTTGATCGTGTCCGGCAGGGTGAAGGTGCGGGAGAACTTGCCGGAGCGGATCTCGGTCCGGATGAGATTCTCGTCCTTCTCTTCCTCGCGCATCGTGCGCTCGCCGGAGACGGTCAGGGTGCCATCCTTGACGACCACCTTGATGTCCTTCTTGTCCATGCCGGGGAGCTCGAAGGTCAGCCGGATATCATCCTTGGTTTCGCGGATGTTGACGCGCGGCATGAAGTCGGCCTCGGACTCGGCCCGGACCGTCGGGAAGTTGAACATGTCGTTGAACAGCCGGTCGACCTCGCGGGTCCATCCATTGCAGGGTCTCACCATCACGCTAGTCATTTTACTTACCTCCATCTGTTGGTTTTCGTTTTCATCAAACACGCCTTAGTGTATATCACGTGGCGTGCCAAAACGCGCAACGCGTTGCTAAACAGCGACTTGGCAAGAATTGAGGATTTCTCACCAAGAACAAGCATGTCACTCTGGCAGTCTAGTGGCAGATTATGGCATATAATAATGCCTCTATGACAGCTGTCTATGCCATAGAGGCAGGTACGGTAAGGCTATTTGCGGTTGAGAACTTCGGCGATCGCCCGGTTGACCGGGGAGTTCTTGAAAAATAGCTTCTGGGCGGCCGGGAGGTTCGCCTGGAACTGCCTGATCTTGTCCAACGCCTCTGCATCCCCTATTGCCCCCAACGCCTTCACCACGGCGGCCCTGAGCTCTTCTTTGGAGACCTTGCCGGCCGACAAGGCGGTCAGCTCGGCATCATCATTCAGAAGCTGGCTGAGATACGCTTTGGCGGGGTCCCCGGCCAGCTTGCCGATGACCGAGATGGTCCGAAGCAGTTCGGCGGCATTGCGGCGGGCGACATCGATCAGGAGCGGGACGGTATCGGCGTTGCCGATCACCCCGACGGCGCTGATGGCGCCTTCGCGGATTTCGCGGGCCTGATCCTCGGCCATCAGGATCAGCAGGTCGATGGCCTCCTCGCCGCCGATCTTTTCGAGGGCGGAGACGATTTCGCGGCGGACCCGGATATCGTGGTCGCTGATACGGAGGCGGAGCGGAATGACACCTTCGCGATCCTTGAGCGAACCGAGCACGAAGATCGAGTTGCGGATCGTGTACCATTTGGCATCGGGGAGTTCGAAGCGGTCGGCATCCCGCTCGAACCAGGAGTCATCGACGATGATCCCCGAGAACACCTTGAGGGAAGCCTTGCCGAGTTCGGCGAGCACGCGAAGCGCCTGCTGGCGGACATGGCGCACCGGGTGGGCGATAATCTGGGCCAGCGCCAGCGCGATTTCCTCGGAGCCGATCGCGACGAGGATGGTTTTCAGGTGACCGGCCCGATCATGTTCGGCGGTCATCAGCTCGTTAATCAGGCGGTCGATCACTTCCGGCCGGTTCATGGTTTCGAACGCCTTCTTGACCGCCATCGAGTCATAGACAGTGACTTCTTTGTCGAAGTGGCGACGGGCGGCCATGGCGCCGGTGATCCGGGCGAGCCAGTCGAATCGATTTTCGGCCAGGCATTTCTGGGTCAACTTCCAGATCAGCTCGGAATACTCGTAGGTTTCGCGCTTGTGCTGCAGATGGTCGGCGAGATTGGCGATCACGATTTCCAGGATACTACTGTCGGTGACCAGATTGAGCTCGTCGATCGACACGGCCAGCAGGCCGAGCGCTTTCTGGCGGAAGCCCGGATTCGGGTCTCGCAACAGGTTCAGAAGATACAGGGTGACTTCCTCGGCCTTCGGACGCTGCCCGGTTTTCAGAAGCCGCCGGAAGGCATCGCAGAATTCGCTCACGTCGTGGAGATTGTGGCTCGGGCAGAACAGGTCCTCGAGTACGGCATCCATCCGGCTGAGGGTGCTGACTTTGATCGCTCCGGTTCGGCTGGTTTCATCGGCCGACGGCTTGCGGGCCGGGGCGTTGCCGCGGATAGCCAGATCGTTCAGGTCGGCCAGAACCTTCTCCCGTTCCGGGTGTTGCTCCACGAGTTTGAACAGTGACATATAGCTTTCGACAGCGCGCGCCCGTTCCGGGTTTTCCTCGCCGACGCCGTTGATCTGGGCGACCAGTTGTTCAAGGGCGTGGCGCACCGGCCCGAACGGGATGGCGGCCAGTTTCTCGGGTACGAGATACCGGACGATCTGCCGGTCGTAATCGATCCCCATCTCCAACAGCCGCGCGTCATCGGCGTCGTTGATCCGAGCCAACATGACGGGGTCGGTCCCGAGCAGATCGAGCACCAGGCGCTTGACGGAGAAGTCATCATCGACATCCCCCCGGTACTGGCGCAGGGACTCGAACATCTTGAAGGCGTGTTCGGAGTTGACTTCGACGGAGGTGACCCCGCGCCGGGTGAGGTAGTCGGTCATCAGGTATTCGGGATCTTCCTGGCGCATGCGGCGCACGAACCGCTCCATGAAATGGGTGAAGTCACCCAGCGTCATGCTGCGCTCGAACAGCAGCGCGGTGATATCGAGAATCTGCATGTTCTGCAGGATCTGGGTGGCGAAGACCGATTCCTTGAGGGCGATATTGCAGAGGTACAACTGGCCCCGCAGCGTGTGCATGTTGAGGTAGCGGCGGAAGCTGAAGAGGCGGGTCAGGTTGAGATACGGCTTCTCGACGGCAGCGCGCCCGAGCGGGTGGCCGGAGCTGTAGATGGCCAATTTGCGGCAGGCCATGGCCATCTCGAGAACGATGGCGTGGACCAGTTCATTGACGTTGGTGCGCAGCCGCGCGTCAGTGACGACCTTGGGGGAGTTGACCATTGTTCTCTCCGTAACAGACGATTCGCCCGGACATCGTTGCCGCATAAATGCGGCGGCCATCCGTCACCGGCGCCCAGCCAATCGCACCGGTCACTTGTTGCCGCGCCACCAGCGAGCCATCGCCGAGACGCAGCGAAAACAGCTTGCCCCCCATCGTGCCGGCGACCACGTACTCGCCGACGACGATCGGCGAGCTGCGGACCACTTCGACGGTCGCGAACGACCAGATCCGTTCGCCGGTACGGGCATCGAGCGCCACGATCTCACCGCCGCTGTGCCCGACCAAGACCTTGCCGTCGGCGATCGCCGGACTTCCCCAGATGGGACCGCCCGCCTGCGCTCGCCAGACAACGGCGCCATCGTGGGGCGACAGGGCCAGCACGTTGCCGCGGACATCGGTGGTAAAGATCAGTTCATCGATCGCCACCGCCGCCACGCCGGGTCCCTCGAGTTTGGCTCGCCAAACCTGGTGACCATCGGCGGCCGACAGCGCGACCAGCTCGCCGCGATCAGTGGAGACCAGAACCAGGCTGTCAAAGGCGGAAACGGCTCCGGCCGATCGTCCCTGAACATCCACCTGCCAGACCACCCGGCCATCGGTCTGCCCGAAGGCCACGACCTGACCGGCGATGGAATTGGCTATGACACGGCCATTCATTATTATCGACCCCGGGGCCGGGTCCTTTATCGGAGAGTTCCAGACTATTTTGCGACGCTGCAGATCGACCGCCATCATGCGGTCCAACGGTGGCATAACGCCCAGATAGGCGATGCTGTCCTGAATCACGGCGCCGGTCTGCGGAACCCCTTTGATGCGCATCATGCCCAAATTCCGACCAGTCGCCAATTCGACAAAGCGGAGCCGTTTTCGGCTGGAGGGGTAGACCAGCATCTGGTGGGCAACGGTAAGCGGGCCGGCCGGCTTATCGCTGAATTTTAGCTCCCAGATCGGGTCAAGTTGGCCGTTGAACCGGACCGAGTCGCCGGTCAGGGCGCCGGTACCGCTCACCGTCAGGCGAGGAAACGGCCAAGCCGAGGGGCGAGCGTTCATCTCTCGCTTGTAGTGGAACTGGCTGGAGCAGCCGGCCAGCAGGAGCGGGATGACCAGTGCCATGATGAGGGATCGGGACGTGCGCATCAGAAGTTCCACCCGAAGAAGAAGTCGAAATCGGTCGTAGGGCTGATGGTGCGGTAGTCGGTCGTACGGGTGAAGTCGAACCGCAGGAGTATGACATAGCCCAGATTGACGCGGAAACCGCCGCCGAACGAGCCATAGAATTGGTCGAACTCCTCGTCCCAGGCGGCGCCGGTATCATAATAGAGCGCGCCGCGTATGCCCTGAAAACCGAGACCGCCGATCGGGAAACCGATCAGGAGGGCATCGATCAGGGGAAAGCGCAGTTCAGTCGAGGTGAAGAGCACGTGCCGGTTATAGAAGGCGTGGCGGTCGTAGCCACGGAACGACCAACTGCCGCCGAGGTAGATGCGCTGGGGTTCCGCGCCGCCGGAGGCGAAAGCAAACATGCGGTTGGCGATCGCCGAGTACCGGCCGAGCCGATAGTAATGACGGATATCGCCGAAGGCGAGCCGGTTGTACACTTTGCCATCGGTCAGCGAACTGGTCATGCCGACCGTGAAGTTATAGCGGCGGCCCTCGAGCGGACCGGAGACATCCCATAGGGAGTTGTCGTAAATCCAGCTCAGGTAATTGGAAGTCAGGGTGGTTTCGCGCGGTCGCAGGCCGTAGTTGCGGTCCTTTTTGGAATAGCGCGCGAAGGTGGTGAAATCGAAGCGCTGAAACTTGGAGATGGGATAGCTGAACAGACCGAACGCGCCGGCCTGACGTTCGAAATAGTACCCATCGTAGTCGTTGTAATATTCATCGTACAGGTGGAACAACCCGACGCCCCAGTTGAGGCGCTTTTCCTGATTGAGATAGGTCACGCCGACGTTAAACGAGGAGAGCAGTTGGTCGTTGGTCTGGGCCGTATTGGCCAGAAGGAAATGGAACGACTTATTGCCGAGGACATCGGAGATCGCGGCCTGCAATCCGCCGAGCGAGCCATAGATGGGATCATAGGCGATCGTGGACTGCGCGATATCGAATGAGTAGTGGGTCTCGTAGGTCATCGAGGCCTGGCTGTAGGCCGAGTCGATGTGTCGCGGCTGCCAGGTCGCTTTGGCCAGATTCGGCGCCTGCTCGACCGGCGGCGTCGCCTTGGCCAGCGGCATCTGGTAGATCTGGAACATCTGATCCTGATAACCCGTGTAGAGCAGCCCGCTGCTGTCCGGCGTGAGGCGCGGATCGAACGCCCCAGTGACATAGGTCGACTGGCGGGTGAGGGAACCGTCGTCTTTCAAGAGGAACAGGTTGTAGGTGCCGAGGCGGTCGGAAGAGAAAAAGATCCCCTGCGATGTGGGTTCCGGCGTTTGATCGCGGAAGAAACCGAACGTGAGTTGCCGAATGCTGTTGTCGGCCAGTGTCAGTTCGAACAGATTGAGCGCCCCGGTGGGGCCATCGGGTCCGCGATCGGAGCTGAAGAGCACGCGTGCGCCATCGAGGGTGAAGGCCGGGTCGGTGTCGTAGTAGATATCGCCGGTGAGCGGCCGGTACTCTGAGGTGCCGAGATCGAGCAGGTACAGGTCGGAATACCCGCCCTTGGTCATGCCGGAGAACAGGACCCGGCGACCATCGGGCGAAAAGCGCGGCGAGAGTGCGGCGACCAGATCCGGAAATTCGTAGCGGCCGGTGATTTTACGGCGGTTCAGATCATAGACGTAGATGACATCCCGTTCCTTGGATTTCGAGGAGAAGACAACGAGTCCGCTGTCGAGGGCGTCGATCCCGGAGCGGAGCAGATAGAGGGATTCGAAGCGCGAGGAGCGTTCCCCCTTGACCAGCGTCCTGATCGGACTCCGCTTCTCCCCTGCCTGTTTCAGATAGATGCCGGTGTAGCCGAGGCGATTGGCCTTGAAGACGATCCAGTCTTTGGTTCCGGAGCCATCGTCCCAGCGAATCGGAACCCCCTTGACCGCGTAGCCGCCGGCGTTGACCTGGCGGGACTCCATTTTGGGTAGCCCGAGGGTATCGATCTCCGGATAGTAGCGCTTCATGAGCGCGTAGTGCCATTTCTGCGAGAGCTCCTTGAGGGTAACGCCGAGGGTGAGCCGCACGACTTCGTCGAAATCGCGCCCTTTTGGCCAGTTGTCATAGATCTGGACCAGTTTGTCGGAGCCGTAGGTGCTGTCGATAAACGCGCAGATCGACTCGCCGATCTTGTACATGAAGTAGGTTCCCTGCACGATGTACAGGTCGGCGATGGCGGGGAGCTGACCATCGATCACCAGGTCTTTGAGGATCATGTCCGCCTCGGTGTCCCAGTCTTTGGACCAGAATTCGGCCTGCCCCTCGGTGAACCAGAGCGGGATGTAGCTGTAGCGGGTTCTTGCCTGGCGGCTGGTGACGGTCTCCAGCTTATCGAGTTGAAAGACGTGCACCAACTCGTGCCGGATGACGTGGACAAAGTCGTGGTAGCAGCCATCGAACGGAATGACGACGCGCCCCTTCATGAACTCGGTAAAGCCGCCGACCGATTCCGGCAGGAGTCCGGGGATGACGTTAGTTTGCGAGAAATAGCTGGGGGCGGAATAGATGATGAACGGGATGCGGCGTTTAACCTCGTGGTTGAAGCGGATGGCGAGCAGGCGGTAGGCGGTTTCGGCTTCCTGGGCGGCGATGCGAGCGATTTCGGTTTCCTCTTCGTAAAAGTAAACGCTGAAATGCTCGGTGGTCATCACCTTCCAATCGAACCGCGTGTACTGGACCTTGTTCTTACCGAAGTAGAACTGGGCCTGCACGGTCGCCGGGAGCGCTATCAGAAACGTGACGAGCAGCAGAAGCGCGGCGCTGCCGGTCAAACGACAATATCCGGGTCGAGCTGTTGTCATAGCGAGTGGTTCTGGCTTCCTGCCATTCCTGTCATCAGTAACAAGACGAATGATCCCGGCGATCCCGCTAACGGAGATTCGCCGCGGCGGCCGGTGGGCCGTCCGTATCTTCCCTATATCGGTACGTTTCCCGGTCTACTCAACTAACGCCGGATGCCGGTTTCTGCCCCGCAGTTGGCGCAGCGGGTCCCCGTCAGTCCCGGGACCGACGTGCGATATCCCCGCCGCAGTACGAGCAAGTGACCGCAGGATGGACAAGCGGTGTCCGCGCTCTCATCGGAGAGGATGTTCCCGGCGTAGACGTATCTCAGCGCCTCGCGCCCGATCCGGCAGGCGCGGGTGATGGTCGACAACGGCGTGGCGGGGTGGTCCATCCGGAAGTCCGGATGATAGGCCGAAAAGTGCAACGGAATCCGGTCGGAAAGCGAGGCGACAAATGCCACCAGTTGCCGGAGATCCGGCTCGGAGTCGTTTTCGCCGGGAATAATCAAATTGGTCAGTTCTAGATGAACCCCCGAGGCGGCCACGCGCCGGATGGTCTCTTTGACCGGGTCCAGTTTCCCTTTGCAGATGCGGGCGTAGAATTCCGGGTGAATCCCCTTGAGATCGATATTCATGGCATCGACTAACGGGAGAAGTCCCTCGAGAGGGGCCGGTTTGATATAACCGTTGGTGACCAGCACCACTTTCTGGCCGGCCGCCCGCAGGAGCGGGGCAACATCCCGGATATATTCGAACCAGACCATCGGCTCGGTATAGGTGAAGGCGACGCCGAGGGTGGGGTCCCCCAGCGCGATGGAAAGCAGTTTCTCCGGGCTGATATAGATAGTGGGAGATGTCTCCTGCGAGATGCGCCAGTTTTGACAATGCAGGCAACCGAGATTGCAGCAGTTGGGGCCGGTCGAGAGAATGCGCGAGCCGGGGTAGAAATGATACAGCGGTTTCTTCTCGATGGGGTCGATTGCCAGCGATACGATCTCGCCGTAGTTGTCGGTCATCAGCGTACCGGCCTCGTTAAAGCGGCAGCGGCAGATGCCGCGTTTACCGGGAGTCAGACGGCATTCCGCCGGACAGAGATGGCAAACGACAGTGCCGTGGTCCAGTGTTTCCGAGTATGCGGCCGGGATGATCATCGGTCAGTCTCCTGCAGATGACGGATGGCGGCCGGGAGATCGTCAGCTACGGTGGGATGCAGGTTCGGCATTTCGGATGCTAGGCACTCTTCGGTTTTGCGGCCGTAGCCGGTGCGGACCAGCATGGATCGAGCGCCGATGACGCGGCCGAGGTTGAGATCATCGAGCTTGTCGCCGATCACGATCGAGCGGCGCAGGTTGATGTTGTGCTCGTGGGCCGCTTGTTCGGCCAGGCCGGGATGCGGCTTGCGACAGGTGCACGGCACGGCATACGCGGCGACTGATCCCTGCACATGGTGGGGACAAAAATAGATGCCGTCGAGTGTCACGCCCCGGGCCTGCAGCAGCTCCGCCAGCCGGTCGTTGACCCGGTTGACCTCACGGTGGGTGAAGTAGCCGCGGGCGATACCAGACTGGTTCGACACCACGATCAGCTTGAACCCGCGCTTCTTCATCGCGAGCAGCGCTTCGGCCGCGCCGGGGATCAGTTCGACCTGCTCGGGATCGGAGATGAAGTGCTTCTCGACCGTCAGGGTGCCATCGCGGTCGACAAACAGCGCCCGATGTCGGTTCGGCCCAGCCTCAAGCATTGCGCCGGCGGTTGCGAGAACATCGTCGACGCTGATCCGCGTGAAGCAAAATCGCTCCGTCCGGAAGCAGGGTTTCTTGCCGTGCAGGGAGCAGGGGCGACAGGGTTCGTCCGCTTCCAAAATGCGGTCGAACTGGCCGCGCGGAGCGAAGCCGAGCGTTGGATGCGTGGGACCGAACAGCGCCAGTACCGGGAGCCCGACGGCCGAGGCAAGATGCATGAGCCCCGAGTCGTTGGATATGGCCAGCCGTGCCCCGGAGAACAGGTGAGCGAGACGAGAAAGCGGCTGGTCGATCAATTCCGCGAACGCACCTTTCGGCAGATTCTTCTCAAGACCCGAACGGCCGCTGTCGGCCGACGCGGTCACCCAGAGAATGGCCAGTCCGTAGCGGCTCTGCAGCTGCCGAGCCAGATCGGCGAAGCGGTCCATCGGCCACTGCTTGTTCGGGTGAGCGGCTCCCGGAGCGATGACGATATAGGGTCTCCCCTCAAAGAGAATCTCGTTATCCAGAGACTCGAGTGTCTGCCCGGCAAAAACGGGTCGGCGGCAGTACACCTGACCGCCCAAATTCACGACGGCTTCGTTATATAAGTCAATGGTATGGGGGTAGGTAGTTGGGTACTGGTGGGTGCGGACGATGGTAGTCCGTTCCTGCCGACGCTTAGGGTACACGACCCGTCGGGAGGCGGTGATTAGTCGGCGCGCCAGCCAACTTCGCAGATTGCCGTGCAGGTCGACGATGTCGCTGAAGTTGCGGCTATCGAGATCGACCAGCAGTCTGTAGTAGCCAGGCAGCGAACTACGGTCATCGAGCGCCGCGATCTGGTCCACGCCGCTCATTTGGCGGGCGAGATCTGCGAATCGTTGCTTGGTGAAGAGCGTGATATGGCTGTCCGGAAAGGAAAGTCTCAGATTCAGCAGGGGAGCCGAGGCAAGTATGACGTCCCCGAGTGATCCGAGCCGGATGACGAGAATGTGGCGCGTCATTTACAGAAAAAGATACAGTCCCAGAAGACCGGCGGCAAAGCAATAGTACGCGAAATACTCGAACTTCCCCTTCTTCACCGATGATAGCACCCAATAAACGGAAATCAGGCCAAAGATGAACGCCAGGAGGGCGGCAAACAGGTACTGCCCGATCACCTGTGTTTCCATGGCGAGCAGTTCCCTGGCTTCGAGGGCAATTGCGCCGCCGATGGCCGGGATGGAAAGCAGAAACGAGAATTCGGCGGCTTTGGCCGGTTCCACTTTCATCATCATGCCGGAGACAATGGTGGTACCGGAACGGGAAATGCCGGGCAGAATCGAGATTGCCTGGCCGATCCCCATCACGAGGGCCGACGGGAGCGTGACTTTGGAGAAACCGAGTTTGACCAAGCGTGGCGCCAGAAGGATCAGCCCGGTGATAATGAGTTCAACGGAGGTCTGAACGGGGTTCGCGAAGGTCGTCTCGAACCAGTCTTTGAGCAGTATCCCGGCCAGCCCGGCCGGGATCGTCCCGATAATCAGGTACCCGATAATGCGCCGCTCTTCGGCCATCTCGCGCACAAACAGCGACCGGGTCAACTGCCAGAGCTGCTTCCAGAAGTAGATGACGACGGCCACAAACGTGCCAAGGTGGATGATCACTTCCAGTGTCACCCCCTGCTTCTGCACGTGAAGCACATGCTCCGCCAGCACCAGATGTCCCGAGGAGGAGACGGGCAGGAATTCCGTGAGTCCCTGGATGATGCCCAGGATCGCAGCATCGAAATAGGTCATGTGATACGAAAAAGCCCCGTCGCCCGGGGCTTTGTCACTCTCCGCTTTTCAGTTTCTCACATTACGTTGAAGTCGATGCCGAAGAAGACTCCATCGTTGCCATCGAGCTGAAATTCACCGAACAGGCTGATGGTGGGGGTCATCTTCCAGGCGCAGCCGCCATTAAGGCCGAACCGGAGCTTCGTATCGGAGTCATCGCCCGGCAGGTCGCTGTCCCAGCTGAGCGCTTCGAGGCGGACGTTGAACCGACCATACGGCGTCAGCGTACTGCCGTTCGACATCGGGAAGGACCGGGAACCGAAGAACTGCCCGCCGAACTGGAACGCGGTGAGTCCGCCGAAGTCGGTGTACTCGAAGAAACCACCGACGGCCATATCGAGCGGCTTGCGGTTGGTCTGGTCGGAGGAGATGAACTGCCACTTGAAGTCGCCGCCCAGGGCGAGCTTGGTATCGTCGTTATCGCGCAGTCCGAGTTTGAGGCGGCCATCGACGTACCGGGAGAGCCCATAGGTGAGTTGCCCGAAGGCACTCGTGGCATCGGCAATCCCGACCCCGGCCCCAAGATTGGCCTTCCCCTGTCCGAGGGCTTCGGCCGTAGTGAGGGAGCCGAAAGCGGTCCCGACGGCATCGTAGCCAAAAACGTTGGCGGCCAGCATCACACAGAGTATCGCGACAATCCCTACGGTGATTTTCATGTTCAATTACCTCTCTCTTGAAGTGACTCGTTGCTTCGCGCCTAGAGTAGCGATCCCTCGACGGGGCGTCAATGAAAAAAACTCCCGGCCAATTATCTTTGTTGACATACGTGGTCCGCCGTTTGTTGGTTGGTTATTATTCGACTTATACAAACGTATACGAGGCAAGCCGATGGGAAGAGAACGAGAGCGCTGGGGCTCAAAGCTCGGCGTCATATTGGCCGTGGCCGGTTCCGCGGTTGGACTGGGTAATTTTCTCCGATTCCCCACACAAGCCGCCAGCAACGGCGGCGGCGCTTTCATGATCCCCTATTTTGTCGCCCTGCTCGTGGTGGGCATTCCGCTGGCCTGGGTCGAGTGGACCGCCGGGCGGTTCGGCGGCGGCTTCCGTCACTCTTCTGCCCCCGGCATCTTTCAGTCCCTGTGGCCGAAGAACCGGCTGATGAAGTACATCGGGGTCGCCGGAATCGTTGGGCCGCTCGTCATTTACATGTACTACGTCTATATCGAGTCCTGGTGCCTGGCGTATGCCTACTACTCGTTGATCGGGAAACTGAATCTGGGCACGGCGGCCGAGTATGTCAATTTTCTCCACTGGTATCAGGGTGTGGGGACCGACGGCACGTTTTCGGGAACAGCCCCCGGCTTCGTTTTTTTCCTGATCACGTTTGCGCTCAACTCCCTCACCACCTACTTCGGGATTCGGGGCGGGATCGAAAAACTCTGCAACTGGGCATTGCCGGCGCTGATGTTCTTTGGCGTTATCCTGACCATTCGCGTGCTAACGCTGGACGCTCCGGCCGGGGCGCCGGCCGATCAGGACTCGATCCACGGCTTGGGCTTTCTGTGGAATCCCGACTTCTCGACCCTTTCCAATCCGAAAGTCTGGATGGCCGCCGCCGGTCAGATGTTCTTCACACTGTCGCTCGGGATGGGCGTGATTCTGACCTACGCCAGCTACCTGCGCAGGACCGATGATGTCGCACTGTCCGGGTTGACGGCGGCCTCAATGAACGAATTCGCCGAGGTGATTATCGGCGGTTCAATCGTCATACCGGCGGCTTTTATCTTCTTCGGGTCGCAGCATATCGCCAGTATCGCCACGTCGGGGTCGTTCAACCTCGGCTTTGTGACCATGCCGCAGATCTTCGCGGGGATCGCGGGGGGACCGATTTACGGCTGCCTGTGGTTCCTGATGCTGTTCCTGGCGGGGATTACGTCATCGGTGTCGCTGGCCCAGCCGGCGGTGGCGTTCATGGAGGATGAGTTCAACTGGAGCCGTCAGAAAGCGGTGAAGCTGTTCGCGGCCGTGACGTTCATCCTGTGCCAGCCGGCTATCTGGCTTCTGCATCGCGGGGTGCTCGACGATCTTGATTTCTGGGGTGGGACGGTGATCATCGTGCTGGGCGCTACATTCGAAGCAGTTTTGTTTGCGTGGGTATTCGGAATCGATCGGGCATGGGAGGAGCTGCACCACGGCCACCGCATGAGAGTGCCCGGCGTTTTCAAGTACGTGATCAAATACGTCACGCCGACCGCCTTGCTGGTGATGCTGGGCTGGTGGTTGGTGACCGAGTGGTGGGGAGTGATCACCATGCGTGGTGTGTCCGAGAGCGACCTTCCGTTCGTGCTGGGGGTTCGGCTGGTGTTGCTGGGGCTGTTCGTGGCGATGATGATCGCGGTGTACTATGCCTGGCGTGGACGCAAAGAGAAAGCAAGCTGACGAGGAGACGCGACGATGACGACGGGCGGATGGATCTTTCTGTGTATCTCGTGGGCGTTCATTATCACGCTGGTGACGACAACGCTGACTCGGACCCTGCGGAGCAAGTAGCCGGATTATTCTTCCGTGCTCAATAGCCGGGCGGCGTCGCGGACGAGGCGTTCGCGGTCAAAGCCGCCCAGGTCAATCCCGTTCAGATAATCGGCGAACGCCCGGTCGAGCCGCCCGATGGCGGACCGACCGAATGGTTGCGTGGAATTGGCGGCCGGGTCTTTCTGGAAGCGGATATCCAAATCATAGGCGTGCTGTTTCAGTTCGGTGATCAGCCCGGCCGGGAGGGTCTTAAGCGTCTCCGCGGTCACCCCTTCGATATTGACGCGAACGATCTTGTCCGAGGTTTCCAGGCGCGCCAGTTGGTCCTTCAGAAGCCGCCCCAGTTCGTCTCCCCTCTTGCCGGCGGCCTGTATCGGTGCCGTGTCGATCATCGGGCGCGCCGCGATTTCGTGAAACGTCACGCCGAGCGGGTCCATCTGTAACTCGATAAACCCCTTGGCCGATTCCCGCTCCGCCTGCGAGAGCCGCTCGGTGGAGCCGGCGTACCACGCCCGGGGCGTCACCTGACGGAAGTTGTGGTAATGTCCCAGCGCCGTGTAATCGAACGGGGCCATCACGTCGAGCGGCAGTTCCTGTTCACCGAGGTCCGCCATCGAGAATTCCGGCATACCGGCCGCGACGCCGTGCATCATGAGGATGTTGCAGCGCATCGAGGGATCCGGCGTGCAGCGGGGGATTTCCCGACGCAGCAGGTCGGCAGTCAGACAGTGCGGCAGAGCCGTGACCAGGCAGTCGCCGACGCGAATCTGTTCCCGCTCCGATCCCGAGACCACGTGCAGGTTCGGTATGGTGCGGAAGACATCAATGGCCGCGCCGACATGCGGCTGCTTGGGAGCATCGTGGTTTCCGAGGATGATCACGGTGGGAATGCCGGCGTCGGCGGCCAGCCGATACAGGGCGTCGGCGGCAGTCGCCATCACGCGGTTCAGCGGGCGGACGCGGTCGAAGAGATCGCCGGCATGCAGGCAGAGGTCCGGCCGGAGGGCGATGATGCGATCGACGGCGGTGAGAAAGCCGCCGATGATGTCCTCCTGACGGCAGGTGAGGCCGCTGGGGGCGCGGCGGTCATGATTCTCCCCGGCTCCGAGGTGGCTGTCGGCCAGATGGCAGATTCGCATGGACGGAATATAGTGGATACACAATGACCGGGAAAGGGGCGCGGGCGCCGGGCAAGAGAAATGTGACGATGGGAATTGGCTAGTACAGGTTGTACTTGGCGATGCGGTCGCGGAGGGTGTTGCGCGAGATACCCAGAGTCTCGGAGGTCTTCACCTGGTTCCCCTCGAACTGTTTCAGGCAGGAGGAGATGACGGCCCGTTCGAGCGCCGACTCCAGGAAATGGTAGATCTGGCCCGAGGAGTTGGAGATCAGTTTGGGCATGATGGGATCGACGATCTTCTTAAAGGTCTCGGTGTAATCATCCTGCAGCGTGGTCAGGTCCAGCTCGACCTTGGGGCTGTCCTCGGTGAGTGAGGGGAAATCTTCGGGCTGCAGGAGCTCGTTCTTGGACATGACGAGCGCCGTGTGGATGTTGTTCTCGAGTTCGCGGACGTTGCCGGGCCACTGCGACTTCACCAGCATCTGCATCGCCTTCTTCGAGACCTGGCGCGGGCTGGTGGAGAGCTGGCGCGAGAACTTGTCCAGGAAGTGGTCGACCAGAAGCGGGATATCGGCCCGACGATCGCGGAGCGGCGGGATGAACACGGAGACCACCTTGAGGCGGTAGAAAAGATCGACGCGGAAGGAGCCATCCTTCATGGCCTGGACGAGCGACTTGTTGGTCGCCGCGATAATGCGCACATCGACCTTAATCGATTCGTTGCCGCCGACGCGTTCGAACCGCTTTTCCTGGAGCACGCGGAGCAGCTTGGACTGGGTCAACATCGACATGTCGCCGATTTCGTCCAGGAACAACGTGCCGTTGTCGGCCTGTTCGAACTTGCCGATCCGCTTGTAATAGGCGCCGGTGAACGCGCCCTTCTCGTGGCCGAACAGCTCGGACTCCAGAAGTGTCTCGGGCAGGGCGGCGCAGTTGACAGAAAGGAACGCATTTTCGTGCCGGCGGGAGTTGCGGTGAATGGCCCGCGCCACCAGTTCCTTGCCGGTGCCCGATTCGCCGAAGATCAGTACGGCGGCATCGGTCTTCGCGACCTGGCCGATCAGCTTGGCGATTTCGACGATCTCAGGCGACTTGCCGACGATCTCGTTGAAGCCGGCGGCGGCGGAGTCATCGCGCTCGGTGATCGTCGAGAGGCGCGCCTGCCCGGTGTAACCGCACGCCTTGTTGACGGTGGTAATCAGTTTCTCTATTTCGAACGGCTTGGTGAGATACTCGTAGGCCCCCTCGCGCATCGCTTCGATCGCGTTCTCGGTGGAAACGAAGCCGGAGATCATGATCACGGGCAGCGCCGTGTTCACCGACTTGATCTGCCGAAGCACCTCGAGGCCGGACAACGACGGGAGGTTGACATCGAGCATGACCAAATCCACTTCGCCGTGCTCGGACAGGAAGCTCCCCACCTGCGTGCCGTCGTCCAGAAATCGAAAGGTAAACTTGTCGGCGTCAAACAGATTGGCCAGCGACTGCGAGACTTCGTGATCGTCGTCGACGAGTAGTATATTCTTCATTTCTTTACAAACGCATTAAGCTGTTTGTATGATATATCGGCGGGCACAGCGGTTTTTTGAGGGGAAATCGGTGATTGTTGGCCGGGGAATTTCGGCGAAATGACGCCAGAATCGGAATTCGACCCCGGCTATGAGCCGAAGGGGAGAAACGGGCGGTTATTCGTCTTCAATGAGGAACCGGGCGGCCGTCCCCATCCAGAAAAAATTGGCCAGGAGCTCGGCGAACAGGCCGGCCATCAAAAGCCAGAAGACCAACTCGGGCCGGAACTTAGAGATGATGATATCGGAGCGATCGGCCAGGGCGGCCAACAGGACCGGGACGAACAGCACCAACCCCGACAGGAAAAAACAGGTCATGGGCCGACGGAGAAAAATCTTCAGGGAGCGGAGAATGCCCTGCCGCCAGGATTGACCGTGAATGGCGACCACGGGGATGGCGAAGTAGAAAAGCGAGAGCAGGACGGTGAAGACGAGCGGCATGAAGGCGAACTCGAAGGCGGCGGTTCGGCGGGCATACCCCTCGATCCAGGGCGCGGCGGCGATCGGCAGGAACAGGCCGGCCAGCGTTATGATTCCGTTGAAGATCACGGATACCGCCACCAGATGCCCCCACACTTTCACCTGGGCCCTGAACGAGGCGCCGAGCGGCCCGGGAGAATCGGCGAAGGCATTGCGGAACATCAGCGCCGCCGTCCCCAGGAACAGCCCTTCGAGGAGCACCCCGACAATCAGCTTCGCCCACCCGAAAAAATAGGACAGGTAGTAGAAGTGACCGGGGTAGTGGAAGAAGCGGGTCGAGGCATCTTCGCCGAAAAGCCGTGTCCAGACGCTGACGAGGCCGTAGAAGCCCGGGGACACGGCCTTATAATGAACGAACAGCAGAATCCAGCCGAGACCGAGATAGAGGGCCAGGATGAGCCAGATCTTTCCCCGGCCCATCTGCTTGATCGTATCCACCAACAGCGTAATGAACGCGTTGAGGTGTTTCAGCATCGGCATGGTCGGTCTTCCCTGCCTACGGTACCTGGACGCTGACGCGATTGGAACTGGCCGAATGCCCGGCCTTGTCGGTTACCACCACCCAGTAGTAGTAAGTATCCGTGTCGGGCAACTGGTCGGTGAAGCTGGTCGATGACGGCGTATTAAGGATCGTTATCAGCGAGCCGACCAGCGTATCGGCGACCGTGCCGCGCCGGACGCTATAGAAAGAGAAGTCGCTGTCCAGGTTTTCGGTCCAGTTCAGCACGGCCGAGCTGTCGGCGTCCTGATAGGTGGCCGCCAGCACGACCGGGGCCGGGTTGGCGTCGACCATCGTGCGCGCACTGGCCACGGCCGAGGAGTCCTTCAGGCCGGCAAGGTTGTACACGAAGACGCGATAGTAATAGGTCTGGTCCGCGGTCAGGGCCGTGTCGGAGTAACTGGTCGTGTTGCGATTGGTCAGCGTCTTCACGAGGATTGAGTTGCTGGTAACGGTCGACGTGGTCGCGCGATACAGCCGGTAATATTGGAAACCATCCGCTTCGGCGGTCGTCCAGTTGAGGTCTATCTCCGTACTGGAGACGGCTTCCACGAGCGTGAGCTGCACCGGGAGCGGCGGGCTGGCTACCGAAATGCGCCGTGAAGCAGTCGCCTCGGGAGCGGAATTGCCGGCGGCATCGGTGAAACTGCCGGTCACGACGCCGTTGGTGATCGTGAGATTGGACGGGACGGTGAAGCGAGCCGAGTATATGCCATCGTTCAGCAAAGCATCGCCGTTGGCGCCGTCATCATATAGCGTGATGGTCGGTCCCCCTTCGACTTGTGCCGAAGCAGAGCCGCCCGGTTCAGCGGTCACCACACGGAAGGTGACGACATCGCCGGTCTTGTACGGCATAGCGGGAGTTGCGACGAAGTAGGTCGAGTCGATCGCGGCCCGCGTGTCGAGCGTAATCTGATCGGAAACCGGCTCCGCGGACTGGGAGCCGTCCCCCAGCACGAAGCGACCGTACACGGTTTTCGCGCCGTCACCATCGGAAAGCGTGAAGCTCACTGATGGCGCGTAGGTCTGCGGATTGGCGCCGGCCAGGTCCGGGTCCTCGGACAGAATGACGTGCGAGGCGCCCGATGGTGCGACCAGGTCGACCGTCACAGCCCGTCGGTTGGTGTAGGCGCTGCCGTCATTGATCGTGAGCGCCAGCAGGCCGACCCGCGCGCTGATCGGGTTGGAGCGCAATCCCTCGATACCGCCGGTGCCGACCGTGGCGATCCGGAAGTAGTACCGGTGATTCACCAAAAGACCCGACAGCAGGAGCGAATATGAAGTCGTCGAATCGCGTAGGATGTAGTCCAGACTGCTGCTGGAGTCGGCGACATATACCCGGAAGCGGCTCACATGGCTGCTGTCGGAGAGCTCCCAGGCGAGGCGGACGGCCTGGTTCTGCAGTTGCGCCTGAACATTAATGGGCGTCACCGGGGCATCCGGAAGTGACTGGTCCGGCTCGGCCGAGTCCAGATAGCGGTTACAGCCGATCCCGCCCACGAGCAGCAGGGCGACCGTGAAAACAATAAGACTGTATCGTGATTTCTGCATTCTCTTCCTCACCAACGCTTCGTGAGTACCAGTCCGAATGACTGACTCGTGGTGGCGGGCGCAATACTCACACCCTTGACCGTTATCTCGCCCCGATTCTCCGGGAAGAACAACAGCGCATCCAGAACGTTTAGCCCCCAGACACCGATCACGGCGCCAATCGTGATGCGGCGGGTATCTTCGGCATCATAGGCCTTCTGCTGGGCGTCGGCCCAGGCCGAGTGCAGCGTCTCAAGTTCGGTATAGGGAGCGCCGCCCGCCTTGGCGGAATCATACGCCTGCTTGCGCAGTTCGTACCGGTCATACTTCTTGTCGAAATCGTGGTCGGCGATGAAATACGCCGCTGCCGATCCGGCCGCGAGGAACAAGAAGAGCGAGCCCTTCCCCTTCTGTTCGCTGTAGCGCTGTCCCCAGCCTGGGATGAAAATCGAACGAGCCGCCGCTTTGAAGCGGTTCTTGGGGGAAAGACTGACATCCAGCGCCAGCTGCTTCGAGGGATCAAGAGTGACGTGGGTCGTATACTTTTCGTAGAGATACTTTTTGACCGTCACCTTGAAATCCCCCATCAGCGTCTGTTCGAAAGTGGTGGGCGAGACTCCGGCCACGGTCACCTCCCCTTCCAGCAAGATGTCGGCGCCGGGGGGCGACGAGCGGACCGTCAGGCCGGCCGGCGACGCGACCTGCGCCTGCACCGCGGCTGCCATAAGCAGAAGGACGAGAGCCGTCAAAATCCGTTTCAACACGATAACCCTCTCTCGGAAGAAGAGTTGACATCCATTAGTATCGGGAACATAATCGGAACCGTTCATCCGGCACAACAACTATTTGGCCACAAAAAAACCGCGCACGGGCGCGGCCATCGGCTGGTACCAAGCCTCGCTTCGCTTTAGCAGGCACCCTTTCCGGTCACCACGACAAGTACGGTCCGGGCCAGAATCTTGATATCGGACCAGATCGACCAGGTGCGGATGTACTGCAGGTCGAATTTCACTTTCTCCTGCACGGAGTCGATCGACAAGTCGTAGCCGTTTTCGACCTGCGCCAAACCGGTCAGGCCGGGGCGAACATCAAGCCGCTCGGTGTAATTGGTCACCCGGGTGGAGAGGTCGCGAACGAAATGCGGGCGCTCCGGACGGGGGCCAACCAGCGACATGTCGCCGGCCAGAACATTGAAGAACTGCGGGACTTCGTCGATCCGCGTCTTCCGCATGAAATTCCCCAGGCGGGTGATGCGGGGATCGTTCTTGGTCGCCCAGACCGGTCCGGACTTCTGTTCGGCGTCCTGCACCATGGTGCGGAACTTGATCACCTGGAACGGCTTCCCCATGAAATCTTCACCGCGACGGTCGCTGCGGCGGCGATTGGACACGCCGGCCTTCTGCCAGGCCCGACGGTCGTTCCGGCGGCGATTGACACCAACCCGCGTCTGCGTATAGAATACCGGCCCGCGGGAGTCCAGCTTTATAAGAATGGGGACGAATAGCCAAATCGGCACACAGAGCACGATCCCCGTGATCGCGCCAATGATATCCAGAGTACGCTTAAGAAAACCGTTCACCATCGCTTTAACCTGACCCGGCCTGGTCAGCGAAGCCGGCATCACGAATATATACATGGTGGACAGAATCACGAACAAGATTCCATATGCCTCGGCAGCCCAGTAACGGACCAACTCGCCGGTACCGGCCGGAGGGACCGGTAGGCTGATCGGACGGGGGATCGAGAGCCCAGAAGCCGTGCCGTACACGTACTGGTTCTGATCGAGGGCTACTGTCGTTTCCGACTGAATGTTGGAATTGTCTATACGGTTTTCCATGGTACGTCGCCGATAAGAGCAAATGTGTTGCCGAAGCCGAACTTCTGATCAACTTCTCGGCCCCCAAAATTGGCCTAATCAGTATAACTTTATAATGTTGCCCCACAGTGCATTAGGCTGGCAATATAGGATTGTCCGACCTATCTTTTTGGAGTTTCAGACCCAATCTGTCCGATTAGGCACCGAGACATGGGGGAGCCATCACAATACCTGCAACCAGTTGCGCACTATTTGAGCACAACAGCGCCCCTTAAATGCAGCCGGCCTGCGTCCCATTTTGGGGGAGGCAGGCCGGTTACGAGGCTGACGCAAACGGGGAATTAACGCTTCAGGGCAATACTCAAAGAGAACCGGTGGAGGTCATCGGCGACCTGGGAGTCACCGGGGGTGAATGCATAATCGAAGGTCAGGCCGCTGAGGCGCAGACCACCACCGAGCGAGATCCCGGTGCCGAGCGAACGATAGTCGCGATCCGGATAGTAGTTGTAGCCGGCGCGCAGGAAATACATCTCGCGGAAGGCAAGTTCGGCACCGTTGTGGATGACCGTCTCGCCGTACGCTTTCTTCTCGACCTCCAGCGAGGTGAGCAGCGATCCGAGCGGATAGACCGCCAGACCCAGACGCACAGACGCGGGGAGTTTCTCCTCGGTGTTGTAAAATTTCATGGTCCCGCCGAGGTTGTTGGCCACACCGGCGAGCACGATTTTCCCGAGATCCAGCCGAACGCCCACGTCGGCCGCGACGGTCGAGGTGTTGGCATCGGCCAGCTTCTGGTTGATGTACTTGGCCGTTACACCCACCGACAGACCGCCGACCGGACGAACGGCGAAGGACAGGCCGCCGGCCCAGTCATACGCAGAGATGTTGGTGGTCGGGAGGCCATCCCGATCATACCCCTGCATGGAGCCGTAGCTCAAATACGTTGCGGCGGCGCCGAAGGCAAAACGGTTTCCGAGAGGGAGCGAGACGGCGCCATGTTCGAGATTCAGACTCTGATACCACGAGAAGTGGGAGAGCAGAACCTCGGGACGCGAGTCGGTCAGCAAGCCGGCAGGATTGGTGAAGCAGGAACCGGCGCCGGAGGCGACAGCGGTATAGGCGCCTCCCATAGAGGCACCACTGGCGAGAACGCCAATCTGCAGGAAATCGGCGGCGTTGCGGCCACCATCCGGAGCGGCTACGGCGACTTTGCCGATCAGAGCGGTCAAAACGACCAGAACGAACCAGCCGATGATGATTCGCTTGATCATGCGGTTACACATACACATTTCATACCCCTTGCATCCACGTTGACGTTCTGCAAGGGCAAGGCCGGTGCCATGAAATGTCGTGCCCGGAAAAGGAAAGTGAGGAGAGACCTAATCGTAGCGGGAGACACGTAAACAATTGCAGCACAACCCATTCCCATCGGTTTCGAGCTGCGGTAATGGACTCGAAACAGCTATGTTACTTCCAGCCGGCCGTACACCCTCACGACCTGACTGGTCACCACTTGAACAACATTCCCGTTTGCCCGGAGGCCACCTCCTGTAAGCCGCGACTCTGTCGCCAGTTAGTGGGAACTGTGAACGTTGCCACCACAGTTTGTCTCTATTGTCGGAATTCTGCGCAGACCCTAAAGGGAAATTCCGCATAAATCCGCCAATTTTCTCTGGTGGTAGATGCCGGAATTCAACGCCTGAGGCAACTAAAATATTGGGAAAATGCGCCCTTTTTCGTGGGGAATAGGGGATTTCCGCGTGGTCGCGCCAAGTTCAGCGGCGGGCGGCTATTTCTTCGCGTCGGCCCTGGCCGGAAGACGTTTCAACATCTCGCCATATTTCCTGTCGCCGAGAGCCAGCCCTTTGGGAAGCGGCTGCATGGCGTTAATCTCTGCCCTGGCGTTGTTGATTCGTTCGGCGGTCGCGGGATGCGAGCTGGAGAGCTTTTCGAAGACACCGTCTCCCCCGCCGCCGCCGAGACGAGCGAGCGTTTCAAACATCGCCACTGCGCCCTGCGGATCGTAGCCGGCCTTTATCATGTACTGAATGCCGAATTTGTCCGCCTCGCGCTCGGCGTCGCGCGAGTAGTCGGCGAACAGCAGTCCCATACCGACCGAGATGGCGGCGGTGAGCGCCTGACTGTTGTCACCCCCAAAGGCCAGATCATAGGCCATAGCGACACCCAGCGAGGTCTGCAGCCGCTTGATCCCGTGGCGGGCGACGACATGCGAGATCTCGTGGGCCATGACGGCGGCCATCTCGGCTTCGCTTTTCATCTCGCGCAGGAGACCGGTATAGAAATAGACATAGCCTCCCGGCGCGGCGAAGGCGTTGATCTGATCCGATTCGATCACCTCAAACCGATACTCCAGATCCTTGCGGTCGCACACGGCGATGATCTTCTTCCCGACCGTATTCAGGTAATTCTGCCAGACCGTATCGGGCAGACTCTTCTCCGTCCGGGCCACTTCGGCGGCCATCCCCTGCCCAATCGCGACTTCCTGACTGGTGGGAATAATGATCAGGGATTTCTTCCCTCCCGGGCCGGTGGTCGTACACGAGACCAGCAGCACGACCAGCCCCACGAACAGGTAGCGCATCAGTGTCACGGTCACATCTCTCCTATAGCTTTGCCTTTTCGGCCAGATCGCTGACGAACGGAAGGCGCAGAGTTTTCCCCTGCAGGGCGAAATAGATGCCGGCGGCCGCCAGCGCGGCGGCCAGAATCAGGATCGCACGAAAGACGAACTTGGCCAGGTCATCGATCAGGAACAACACCGCCACCAATTCCACGAGGAACAGCATGACGCCCTGGCGGGCATGGAAACGGGCGCGCTTGTTGTCTTTCCAATTGGCATTCATGAGCGGGACAAAACAGAGAAACGGAATATACGACATCACCGCGGCCAGGCGGTCGTCATCACTCAACAAGTCGTCATCCGACGCCGGGGGAGTCTCCGAAAGGGGGGCTTCCGACTCGGGGGGTGTTTCCGGCTTCTGCGGCTCCGGTTCCTCGCGGAAGAATGATTCGCTCACGTCGTTCCCTGACTTACTTTCTTTTCACCGCTATAGCGGCCAGAAGGTTTCCTTGTTGGCTTCGGCGACCGGCACCTGAATCGGCTCCACCTCGGGCCAGACTTCAAGGCGCTGGTCCCCCTCGTACAAACTCACGGCGAACCCCAGTGTCCCATGTCCTACGGGCCAGATGCGGTCGCGCCGAATCCTGAGTTCAAGGATGTCATCACAGGCGAACTCGAACCAGTCGCTCCTGCCGGCCGAGAATCCTCGCCGGTCACCCACAATCTCCAGCGTCCGGGGCTCCGGCGTAAACAGGTTGACCGTCAGCCGAGGGTTCTCCAGTAAGTGTAGACGGTTCTTGTCGGTGAAGTCAAGACGAATGTAGAACTGCTCGCGGTTGTAGGCGAACCAGAGGCACTGGACGAGGCGGTCCACCCGGTGCATGGCGCCACCGGCCTTGAGGCAGTCGAACCTCCCCGCGCCGGTCCACTCGTAGAAGTGCGTCACGCGCCCGTCGATCTCGGCCGTGACCATCGCCTCCGGCTGCTCGGTGTAGTTCTCGACGCTGACCCCGATGATCGGCCGAAGCAGATCGAGCGGAACCTCCAGACTCAAGAGCTCGTAGACGGCGACCAGATGGCGACGGAAGATTTTGTCGAACTGCTCGCGGTCCGTGCTATGGTGATCGTCGCCATACCACCAGCACCAGTCAGATCCCTCGGCGACGTAGATCTGATCCCAGGCGGTTTCCAGGCGTTCGGGATCGAAACCCGGATGCTCGGCGACGAACTTTTCAAGCGTATCGCGGGTGCGGGTCAGCAGATTCCAGGCCTGGTTATCCTCGGAGTGGCCGATCCAGATGCGGAAGTTGTGGTTGATCCAGGAGCCGGCGAACAGCGCGCCGAGCGGCCGCGGTGTCACCTGCGCGGCGGCCTGCGACATGGTGACGGTCTCAATCAGCGGGTCCTCGGCCAGGGCGCGGTAGAACCGGCGCAGAAACTCCTCGCCGTCGCGCGGGTAATATTCCCAGCAATTCTCGCCGTCGAGGATGATCGGGACCACCGCGTTCTGCAGGTCGGCCGCCAGCAGCGAGCGGATCTCTCTGAGATGGCTCATAAAATCGGCCACCGCCCGTTCCGGTTTCCATCCGGAGTAGACGAACCCGATACGGTCCGACAGCCCGTGATCGCGGAAGAACAGCCGAAGGCCGTTGCGATACTCGTAGACGTGATGGGGTGAATTGGTGGTGCGCCCCTGCCCCGCCTTGGCCAAGGAGTGATAGAGAATCTCTTCATCGCTGGCCGCCCAGGTGAGTCCCTGGTTGCGGATGATATCCAGCACCGGCTCGGAGACCGAGCCTTCGGACGGCCACATGCCCGCCATTTCAGTCCCAAACAGCTTCCGGAACTTTTCGGCCGACAGCGCCACCTGGCGAGCGGCGTCTTCGGGGTGCTCGAAACGCTTCTCCGGGAGTTTCATCCCCGGCACCGCCTCAAGGGCGCTGTGGGTGTCGCACAGAAGCGGAAGGATCGGATGGTAGTAGGGTGTGAACGAAACCTCGATCTTCCCTTCCTTGAACAGGCGCTGGTACGTGGGGATCACGCGCCGGATCAGTTCTATCTGCCAGTCGAGCAGCGCCGCTTTTTCGTCCTCGGTAAACTGCTTCTGTTTATCCAGCAAGTGCCGCACCGGCTCTTCGTCGTGAAACATGGGATCGATCCAGACGAGATTGGACCAGACCTGCAGATCCCGGAGTTCTACCGAAGAGAACAGGGCCGGCAGAATCTCCCGCTGGGTGTCAGTGCGGCGCGCCTTGGTGTACAGCTCCCAGTAGCGGGGATACGGCTTGATCATGTTCTCGGGAAAGGCCGAGAAGAAGTTGTCCAGGATTTCGAGGCGCAGGGCCGTGCCGATATCTTCCGGACGGAGACGGGAGAGCTCCAGGTGGCGGTCGACGCCGCCATCGAGATACATGTCGAGCTGGTCGATGAGCGAGGGAACGAGATTGAAGGTGACACGGACCGACTCCTGCTCGGTGGCCAGGAGCGGCATGTCGAGGTAATCTTTAAGGGCGTGAAATCTCACCCACGGCATCGCCAGCCGGTTGAAACCCGGCTCGCGATAGTTGGGTTGATGCATGTGCCATAGAATGGCGACCTTGAGCGGAGCCTCTGTGGACACGTGAGGTCTCAGGAGCCGGCTTGGGCGGATCCCTTTTCCGAATACAGTTCGAGCGCCCGCGCCACGACTTCCGTCCCCGAGAACCGGGTGGAGATATCGTCAAGGCGCTCCTTGGCCTTCACCGGGTCCCCCATGGCCAGATAACAGCGCATGGCCGACAGACTATAATCTCCCGCCAGCGGGCCTTCGGGATATTCGGTATTCGCCGCCATGTACTTAGTGGCGGCCTCGCTGTAATTCCCCTGGTTCTCCTGAGCCGTGGCGATGCCGGCGTGAGCGGCCGCACGATACAGCTTGTTGTCGGCGTACTTCGAGAGGAACTGGTCGAAATAACGAATCGCTTCGGGGTAGTTGCGGGTCGCCAGATTCACCTTACCCAGCAGAAACATCGCCTGCTCGGCGGCCGGATCGCCGGAATAATCCTCGATCACCTGGTTCAACCCCAGGATAGCCACCTGGTTGTTCCCCTGCCGGTATTCCATGAGCGCGTTGGCCAGCTTGGTGCCGGCCTCGACCCCGCTTGAGGTCCGGGACTGCAGGAAATACCCCACGGCCACGATCAGAAGCACCACCACGATCGCCCCGATGACGTAGAACTGCCAGTTCTCCATGAACCGGTCCTTCGACGCCAGCATGAACGTCGCGAACTTGTCTTCTTTGATCTGCCGTTTGGTGAGTTTGACTTTGTTCTGCATTCCGTACCTCGAACCCTTACCTGCTCTCTCGTTATACTATCGGCGTGTACCCCGAACCACATGAGGACGGCCGGAGGGACTCTCCGGCCGCCTCAGCGGGACAATTGAATCTTAGAAATAGCCCGTAAACGTGGCGCTGAAGTGATGATTCCGCGCCTGCTCCTTCACGTGCGGAATACGCACATCGAAGCCCGCTCCGAGTCTCCCTTCGAGCGTGTAGCTGCTCATGGTGTAGGCGAGGTCGAGATGAATCTGCGACCACTGAATCCCGGTTCCGAGCGACATCCCAAAGGCGGTCGGGGTGACCAGATCGCCATTCTCCTTCTCGGACAGGGACGGCACCGGCACGTAGGTCAGACCGGCGCGGAGCGGGACGATCGGAGCCAGGTGATTGCCGGTCTCTTTGAGATACTCCACACCGCCGCGGATCACGAACGAGTTGTTCCACTGGGGGTCGTAATCGGTATAGTACTCCTCGGAATTCCCGCCGGGGAGAATCTTGATGGAGTCGCGGATCTTGATCATCTTGCCGCTGTAGTTGCGCATTTCGAAATCCAGCGCACCGAGCAGCTTGTCGGAAAACTGATAGCCGACGCCGGCGCCGACGATGAGCGGGATCTCGTACTTCTGGACGACGTTATCGGTGTAGATGGTAAAGCTCGCCTGAGAATTGACCAGACCGTTGTAGGCCGTCTGCGAGGTGGTCTTGACATCATGCTCGTACTTGAGCGAGAACGGCGTCTTGATGATCAGACCGGCGCTGAGTTTCTCCCCGGCGTGACGAACGCCTATGGTGAAATTCGTGCCGCCGAACCTGGCCGAATCGAGAACTTTGCTGTTGATCGTCATCGTCACCGTCTGCCTGCCCGTACCGAAAATGTCCGGGAAATCTTCTACCGTGACGAGCCCCTTCTGTTCAAGCACCGCCCGGCCCGTGTAGATATTGACCGACATCCCGCCCGACCAGTTGTTGTATAACCTCGTTCCAAAAGCGAAATTCAGCACGTAGGGCGCCGCATTGTACTGGCTGGTCACGACCGCATGACCGGGATACAAGTTCGTGAACGTACCGCCGGTCGTGGTGATGGTGAACGGGAAATCATAATCGTATTCGGCGTTCGCCGCATTAGCATCATCGCCCAGCTTGGAGTAGCTGGCGCAGCCGACGAACTGGTGACCGCGTATGCGGATCGGCGCAATGAAGGTCAGCATGGAAACCTTGCTGAAGGTTCCGGCGCGATCATAATCGACGTCGCTATTCGTGAATGTGCCGCGGGGCATGTAGCTGGCGTAGCCGAACCCGAGCATCGGCTTCTCCTGCACAATCAGGCCGGCCGGGTTCCAGGTACCGGCCGAGACGTCATCGGATACTCCGATAAACGCTTTCCCCATCCCTTCGGCTCGCGAGCCGCTCCCGTTGAAATCAAATGTGATCTGTGCGAATGAGGCACTTGCCGCCAGCAGGATGATGCCAACTGTTCCCAACAACCCTTTCATCCCATCGACTCCTTTTATACCCAGGCTAAATCTTTCTTATCCACTATGACGTTTCACCGTCAAAAACTGAGCAACGAATATACGTTTACCCGAACGGTCCTGTCAAACGATTTCGTACTGAATTTGCGGGGGTATCCCCATAAGATCAAAGGACTTGCCCGGCCCCCGCGGCCGCCCGACACAAACGGGCCGACCAAAGCGGCGAAGAAACTCATTACCCCCGGCAGGAATTGAACCTGCGACCTGCGGTTTAGGAAACCGTCGCTCTATCCAACTGAGCTACGGGGGCGTGTCTGGAAGCTGTCTGTTTTTAAGGTACGGAGGAATGCCCGGCCATGCAAGGGAAGCCCGGCTATTCCGCGTCGTATGCGATCAGCGTATGCAGATCGTACCCCTTGAGCTTCTCCCGGTACGGCAGGAAGGTCAGTGCGATGACCCCGGAGATCCCCACCACCGTACCCTCGAGCTGCTCCACCAGCCGGCAGGCGGCCGCCAGCGTGCCGCCGGTGGCCACCAGATCATCGACCACCAGCACTCGTTCCCCGCGCGTGATGGCGTCGGCGTGAACCTGCAGCTTGTCGGTGCCATACTCCAGCACATACTCCTCGGAGATAGTCCGGTACGGCAGCTTGCCCGGCTTCCGGGCCGGGATGAACCCCACGTTCAGCCGGTCGGCGATGGCGCTGGCCAACACGAAACCGCGCGCCTCGATCCCCAGCACCTTCTGGGGCTTCCGACTCCGGGCATACCGCTCCATCGCATCGAGGGCGAGACGAAACCCGGTCGGATCGGCAAACAGGGTGGTGATGTCGTAGAAGTTGATCCCCGGTTTGGGGAAATCCGGTACGGTCCGTATGTAGCGCTTCAGTTCTTCCATCGCATGCGTCCTCTATCTCGTAACATCGAAATGGTGAAACTTCCCGGTAAAGGCGGTCCAGTTTACAATGCAGTCGGTGACGGAGGCCGATGACGGCCCGACCTTCAATTCCTCAATCAGGGTGTCGATCAGCCCGCGGTTCCCTTCGACAAACAGGGACACCGAGCCATCCGGCATGTTCCTGACCCACCCGGTCAGGCCGAGGGCGTTGGCTTTGACATGGACAAAATGGCGGTATCCAACCCCCTGGACCTGCCCCCGAACCCGGATCTCTGCGCCGACCTCGTTCATAGCGACCTGGTCGCCAGCTCCAGCGCCAGACGGGCCGCCTCTAGCGGGGATTCCGCCTGAACCACCCCTTCCCCCAATTCCCAGGAGCCGAGCGAGACCAGCGGCTTGCCGAGGATCAGGGTGAACCCCATCTCAGTCAGGGTGCCGAATCTCCCCGGTAGCGCGATGACGGCATCGGCCGCCCGCACGACGAGGATGTTCCTCGCCTCGTTCATACCGGTGGGGATCGCGATATCAATATACGGGTTCGCCCCAGACTTGCTCTCCCCCGGAAGAATTCCAATGGTAGTCCCCCCGGCTTCCCGGGCGCCACGGGCCGCCCCCTCCATGACACCTCCAAGGCCGCCACAGACGATAATACCGCCCTGTTCGGCGATGTAGCGGCCGATTTCAGCGGCTTGCGTCTTCTGTTTGGGGGTGCACCTTCCGGCGCCGATGACGGCAATGACGGGCTTGCGGGATGGTTTGCTTGCGGTCATTATTCGTGATGTCCCAGCCCATGTACAAATCGGGGCGACTGGATTTGAACCAGCGACCTCTTAGTCCCGAACCAAGCGCGCTACCAACTGCGCTACGCCCCGAAATCGTAAGGACCAATAGTATACCCTATGATTGGGCCTTGTCAACAGTTTTGTCGGGGCCCGAAATCCTATTGATTTGGCGGGGTTCCCCGGGTGGCCCACGACGCCGGGTGGCCCACCCCTATGCGGTGGGTTTCCAAATCGTTGACAGGCAAGTCCTCTTCAATTAGATTCTCTGCGTGACTCGCTTGAGACACTTCGAACATGAGGGGACGGCTCGCTTCATCACGTTCTCGTGCTATCGCCGCTTCAGGATTTTCGATCGAAGTTGCGCAATCAGGATACTATTGCATGAATTGGACGGTCTCCGCCGGCGAAGTGGCGTCCGTCTTCTGGGATACGTGATTATGCCTGAACATGTGCATTTGGTGCTGTGGCCCATTGGGCCAGTGCAGTTGGGTATCCTGATTGGACAAATGAAAGGCCGGGCAGGTCACAGAATTATTGACGCCTGGGAGGAAGCCGTTCCGGAAGTATTAGCGGTGCCTGCTCGGGCGGGGCGCCAGTTTCAAGTGTTTCAGAGACGGTGTTATGACCACAATTGTCGGTCCAACGAGACGGTGAAGGAGAAGATCGACTACTGTCATAGGAACCCGGTGACGCGTGGGCTGGTGCAGTCACCTGAAGAATGGGAATGGTCCAGCTACAACTGGTATTCGGGCAGGCACGATGTCCCACTGGCCATGGATGAGGTGGCGTTTTGACGGGGGACATCGGAATCAGAGGAAACCCACCTCGGAGAGGTGGGCCACCCAGCCCCGAAACGTAGCGCGCGAATTAGTCTATGGAAAGCATCTTCAAGCTCGCATTCATGGCGATCATGATTACTGTCTCAGTGAGGACTGGCATTGTGGTGGCAAGAAAACTCAGACAGAGTGGAAGGCGACCACTGTCTATGCCGCCTGACTTTTGGTCATTTATAGTGACTGGTGGCGTGATGCTATTATTTGTGCTAACGGCATTCTTGATGAACAAACTCGGACTTTATCCTGGTTCTGAGTAAAACTTGCGCCAACCTGAGCCATGTCAGTTTGGCCGGGTGACCGGGCCGGGTGGCCCACCGCTATGCGGTGGGTTTCTCTGCGGGTTGCCTTCCGCAGCCCCTGTACACTTTCGCAGTGATCTTCGACCCGCTTGCCACCATTCAATCCCCTCCTCTCCTCACCCCCCCCCGCACTCCGCCAATCACTTACGCCAATCCCCCTTGCAGTTTCACAGTGACTTTCCCTCTGATAACCGGATGCTCGGCGTTAGTAGGGACTATAATGTCTCTCAACCGGACCCCGGATCGGATGATCACCGACCGCGGCCCGCGCGAAGGCGAGGAGGTAAGCAGGTAGCGCGGAACCCCTGTGGTTCCGCGATTTCCGAAAACAAGTACGCACAAATGTCCGAACACAATACCAATCAAATCGAGCTCAGAAAACGGTCGTTTTTCTTCCGGGCGGAGCTGTGTTGTAAGTTAGAGCGTGAATTTCTCGGAGCGGAGACGCTCGAGCGTCGCCATGTCGGTGAAGTCGAGTTTCATGGGAGTGACGGAAACCACGCCCCGGTGGACCGCCTCGAAATCGGACTGACGGGTACTTTTCCAGCGGGGGCGTCCCCCGATCCAATAGTAGGAGCGGCCGCGCGGATCGGTTTTGTGGATCACGACATCTTTGTACTGGCGGACTCCCTGCCGCGTGAACTCGAACTTGCGATACGGCTTCCCGTTGTCGACCGGCAGATTGACATTGATGAACCCGGAGGCATCGAGTCCGAGTGAGCTGTACCGCTCGACGAACTTGGCGACAAAGCGGGCTGCACGCAGCATCGGCGTGTCCGGCATCCACTGCGCCATCGACACGGCCATCGACGGGATATGCAGAATCGCTCCCTCGATTGCCGCCGCCACCGTACCGGAGTAGGTGACATCGTCCCCCATGTTGCCACCGTGGTTGATGCCGGAGATGATCATGTCGGGCTTCCGCTTCTTGAACAAGAGATGGATCCCCAGCATGACGCAGTCGGTCGGGGTGCCGTCGGTGGAGTAGCGGTGCTTGTCGATCCGGTGGATACGCAGCGGGCGGTTGAGGGTCAACGAGTGGGAACTGGCGGATTGCTCGCGATCCGGCGCCACCATGTACACCTCGGCCGTGCGGGTCAGCACGTCATAGAGGGCGTTGATGCCATCGGAGCGATAGCCGTCATCGTTGGTCAGAAGAATCAGTTTCCGCTGCATGAGGAAAGTCTAAGCTGATCCCGCGGCAAAAGCAAGCCCTGCCGTGGCAGGGCATGGCGTCAGCACCAGACGCGGCGCCAGATCTGGCGGATGAACCGCATGGTGTCTTTGAACGGATTGATGAAGGAGTGCGATCCCTCGTAGATGGTGGGAATGGTCACCTCGGAGACGGGAACCCCGATCGCTCCGGCCTTGAACAGCATTTCGGACTCCAGATCATAATTGATGGTCTTGAGGGGCAGGGCCTTGAGCAGGACGGTGGGGATCAGGCGGTAGCCCGACTGGCTGTCCCGGACGCGACGGGCGGAAAAGACCGAGATGATGAGCGAACAGAGGTTGTTGGTCAGCCACCGCTCGAACGGCATGATTTTCAGGTTCATGCCGCGCGTCCCGATAATCAGCCGGCGGCCGTCATCGCGGGCGAAGAACTCCGGGAGGTTTTCCGGAGGGTGCTGCAGGTCGGCATCGATCGTCACGACCGACCGGAAGTCGTGCTCGACGGCGTAGTCGAATCCGGCCATCAGGGCGGCCCCTTTCCCCCGGTTTTGGGGAAAGGAAATGTAGTTGGCCCGGGCTTGCCTGATCAGGTCCAGGCTGCCGTCGCGGGAGCCGTCATTGACAAACAGCAGGTTCTGGCGCGGGGCGACCAGCAGGAGCCGTCGGATAAGCTCGGGGAGATACTCGGCGGCATTGTAGACGGGGACGATCACGAGCGTGGCGGTAACGTTGTCCTGCGAGCTCATACTGAATTGTACCGGGCGACGGGCCGAAGGAGCCATAGAAAATGGTCGGAGCGAGCCGATTCGAACGGCCGACCTCTCGCACCCCAAGCGAGTGCGCTAACCAACTGCGCTACGCTCCGACAGGATCCTGCCGGGACGCTGGGTATCCCGCCGCGGGCAGCGAGGGGAACCGATCGACCCGGCAGCCGCAATGTACCGAAAATCGGCTGCGGCTCAAGGGAAAAATCGCAGCAGTTCCTCGATCTCCTTGCGGATCTTGCCGGCCAGGGTCCGAATCCGGGCCTGGGTCAGCATATCGGCGTTCTGCTCGGCTCCGCGCCCCAGGGTCAGCTTGGTCCGGGCGCCGGCGATGGTGAGCTTCTCTTTGGTCCGGAGATGATGAATCCGGTTGATCAGCTCGATATCTTTGGAGGTGTAGAGCCGATTTCCGCCCCGGTTCTTGCGGGGGCGGAGAGTGGGGAATTCCTTTTCCCAGTAGCGCAGGACATACGGTTCCAGTCCCGTCATGCGGGACACCTCGCTGATCGAGTAATACAGCTTTTCTTCCGGAGCTGTGTCTGTTTTGATCCCACTCATACCAGTAGCCCTCTATTGCCAGACTTCGGCCTTCAGCGTTCGGCCCATGAGTTGTGCCACCGCTTCGGCCGGTGGCCGTTGTTCGAAAAGCACCCGGTGTACTTCGGTCGCAATCGGCATTTCGACCTTGAGCCGTTGCGCCAGAGAAAAGGCCGAACGGGTGGTCTCCACCCCTTCGGCGACCATTGACATGGAGCCCAAAATCGCCGCCAACGTCTCCCCTTGTCCGATCCGCTCGCCGACGGAGCGGTTGCGGCTATGCCGGGAGGTGCACGTGGCGACCAGATCACCCAGCCCGGAGAGCCCGGCAAAGGTCTCGGCTCTGGCGCCCGCCGCCAGTCCCAGCCGGGTGATTTCCGCCAGACCGCGGGTGATCAGCGCTCCTTTGGTGTTATCGCCGAACCCGAGACCATCGACAATCCCGGAGGCGAGCGCGATAACGTTCTTCAAGGAGCCGCCCAATTCGACGCCGATCAGGTCGTTGCTGGTGTAGACGCGGAGATTGGCGCCGCTGAAGAGCGACTGGGCCCGCGCCACGAAGTCGGTGTCGGTCCCGGCCGCGACGACCGTGGTGGGCATATCGAGGACGACTTCCTCGGCATGCGAGGGGCCGGAGAGCGTGCACAATCGCTCGGTCGGCGTGCCGGTCACCTGGGCGATCATTTCCGACATGCGGAGCAGGGTGCCGGTCTCGACGCCTTTGGCCAGATTGACTATCCCGGTGGTCGGGCGGATCGCGGCGGAAATTCTCGTCAGGACCGATCGGAGATACTGCGACGGCACGGCAAGCACCCACCAGTCCATTTCGGCACAGGAGGCGGCCAGGTCATCGGACACCCGGATCGAGTCGGCCAAACGAATCCCCGGCAGGCGGAGTTCGTTGCCGCGGGAGGCGCACAGGGAGCGATACTCCTGCGGATCGTAGGCCCAGAGCGTGACCCGCTCTCCTCTCCGATCGAGGTGGCGGGCGACCGCCATGCCCCAGGAGCCGGCGCCGATGACGGCGATGCGCTCAGCCATGAGGCGTGGCTCCTTTCGCGCGCGACGACAATGAGAAGCGGTTCTCGGTACCATTGGCGAGTCGTTTGAGATTGGAGCGATGGGTCCAGAGCACGATGGCAGCGGTGGCCAGGCTCAGATACAGGTAGACGAGCGAAATCTCACGGTGCAGGTAGAGCCGCTCCACGAGAACGGTCGCAAACAGGATCACGGCCGCGAGGATCGAGCCGAGCGAGATGAATCGGCTCAAGGCCACCACGATTACAAACACCAGCAGCGCGACCACGGTCTCCAGCGGCAGGAGTGTGATCATGACGCCGAGGCCGGTATTGACTCCCTTGCCACCCTTGAAGCGGAGATAGACCGGGAAGACATGCCCGAGCATGGCGGCCAGACCGCATACTGTCAGGAACAGTTCACGCGGCATGATCTCCTGCGGCACCATCCGGGCGACCAGGACCGCCAGCACGCCTTTGCCGATATCCAGCAGGTAGACCCAGACCGCGGCTTTGGCGCCGGCGATGCGCCAGACATTGGTGGCGCCGATATTCCCGGAGCCGAGCGCCCGGATATCGCGGATGCCGAATATCCGGGCAACCAGCAGACCGAACGGCACGGCACCGAGCAGGTAGGCGAAGAGGATGGGCCAGAGCGAGAGCATATGGTGATGGCGGCTTTGTCCAGGTGGTTATTTGGTCGAGTCTCCAGTTATCGGCGGGGCGCTGTCCGTCGGTACGGCGACCGGTTCGGGGGACTCGGAGGGTGGCGCCGCCAGCGGCTCAAGTTCGGGATAGTACTCGACCATGGCGTCGGTCAGCGAAGTCACCTCGGCGGCGTCGAGTTTCTTGTCCGCCAGGACCTGCTGGACCGCATTCATGAACCGCGAATACTTGGTGTAGTCGAGCGTGTCGGTCTTGAGTTTCGACGAGAAGGCGTCTCCCAAAGCGAAGAACCGGGTCGTGTCGAGATTCTCGACGGGGTGCTGGCGCAGCTCGGTCTTCAGACTGCCGACGATGGTGGCGGCGCCGAACTTGGCCAGATCGTCACGTTTCATATAGCAGGTGACGAAGGCGATGACAATGAGCAGCAGAAGCACGCCGCCGACGATCAGTGCTACCATGCATCCTTTGGACATTCCCTTTTTCGGAACCTGTTCCATGGCTACCCTCTCGCGTTGAGTTACGGTATCGTTTTTGAAATGGTGTATCGAATCAGAACGCTTGTATGCCAGTTACTCATGGGATCATGATTAAAGCGTTACTTCACCTGACCGTAACCTAGGTTGGCGGGGGTGGTTTATCAAGCGATTTGATGAGCGGACAAGAAAAAAACCCGCCGTGAGGCGGGTTTGGAAAATCGATGCGACACGGCGGGTTTATTTCACCGATTTCGGTGTTTTGACCTCTGCCTTTTTCGGTTTGGCAGCCTTCGGTTTGGCGGCCTTGGCTTCCTTCTTGTCCTTCTTGCCTTTGGCATCCGGCGTTTCGACCGGGGCTGCGGTGAGGAGTTCGACCACCGACATCGGGGCGCCATCGCCGCGGCGGATGCCGAGTTTGATGACGCGGGTGAAGCCGGAGGTCCGTTCCGCGAACTGCGGAAGGATCTCGCCGTACAGTTTGGTGAAGACGTCCTTCACGTGGACCGTGCGGGCGACCTCGCGCTTGGAGGCGAGGGTGTTCTTCTTGGCCGTGACGATCAACCGGTCCACCAAGGGACGGAGTGCTTTGGCCCGGGCATCGGTGGTACGAATCACGCGATGCTGGAACAGCGACATTGCCATGTTGGCCAGCATGGCCTCCCGATGCGATTTGGTCCGGTTTAGTTTGGCTACTTTATCCTGGTGTCCCATGTCTCTATCTCATTTAGGCTTTTTTGACGGTCTCGAGGTAACGGGCGATGTCCATGCCGAACGACAGGTCCATCTGTTCCAGCAGCGAGCCGATCTCGTTAAGCGACTTGCGGCCGAAGTTGCGATACTTGAGCATTTCAGCTTCGCTCTTGGTGACCAGATCGGACAGCGTTTGGATGTTGGCCGCGCGGAGGCAGTTGGAGGAGCGGACCGACAATTCGAGTTCATCGACGCGCGTCTTCAGCAGATTGCGAACGCGGGTCGTTTCCTCGTCCTCGTGCGGTTCTTCCTCGACCATGATCTGCTCGTCCATGTGAATGAACAGCTGGAGGTGGTCTTTCACCAGCTTGGCGGCGTAGCTGAGGGCATCCTCGGGCGTGATGGCGCCGTTGGTGGTGATTTCGGTGATCAGGCGATCGTAGTCGGTTTTTTGCCCGACGCGGGTGTTCTCGACCTGGTAGGCCACCTTGGTGACGGGTGAGAACAGCGAGTCGACGAAAACGGTCCCGACGGGCGCATCGGCGCGCTTGTTCATGTCGGCGATATTGTAGCCGCGACCGGAGTCGATATCGATCTCCATTTCGAAATCGATATTCTCGGTCAGCTCGCAGATGTGCTGCTCGGGATTAAGGATTTCGATATCGGGCGTGCCCTCGAACATGCCGGCGGTCAGTTTTCCCTTCTGATTCGCCTTGAGGCGCAGAGTCGCCATGTCGTCGCCGTGCTGGCGGACGATGATCCCTTTGACATTGAGGACGATGTTGGTGACATCCTCAAAGACGCCGGGGATAGTGGCGAACTCGTGCAGCGCGCCCTTGACGCGAATGGAGACGACCGCGGCGCCCTGGATCGACGAGAGCAGGACGCGACGCAGACAGTTACCCAGCGTCACCCCGTAGCCGCGTTCCAGCGGTTCGATGGTGAAGCGAGAGTAGTTTTCCGTTGCCGAGGACTGGTCGCAAACGACCTCCTTGGGCATTGTTAATGGCTTCCATTTCATTGTGGTCATAACCTCCCAACGGCAACCTTACTTGGAGTACAACTCGACAACCAACTGTTCATTTGCGGTCAACGGAATCTCGGACCGCTGCGGAACCGCCAGGAGCTCGCCCTCGAGGGCGGCTTTATTGAGGCGCAGCCAGGGGATTTCCTCGCCGCGTCCCATCTTGAGGGCGCCATGGACGATATCCAGGCTTTTGGACTTATCGCGCACGCGGATGCGCTGATTGGGTTTGACCTGGAAGGACGGGATATCCACCGTGCGGCCATCCACGAGGATGTGGCGGTGGCGGACGAGCTGGCGGGCGGCCTTGCGCGAGGGCGCGAAGCCGAGGCGATAGACCAGGTTGTCCAGACGGCACTCCAGGAAGCAGATGAGGTTTTCGCCGGTGATACCGGTTTTAGCCTCACCCCGTTCGAAGTAATTGTGAAACTGACGTTCCAGCACGCCGTAGGTGCGACGGATTTTCTGTTTTTCCCTCAGCTGCAGGCCATAGGCCGAGATCTTGCGGCGAAGCGTCTGACCGTGCTGCCCGGGAACGTATTGCCGCCGCTCGATCGCGCACTTATCCGTGAAGCAGCGGGCGCCCTTCAGAAAGAGCTTTTCGCCTTCACGTCGGCACAGCTTACAATTGGCGTCTCGATAACGAGCCATTGACTCTCCTCTTACAACTCAACACAACTATTCATCAGACGCGGCGACGCTTGGGGGGACGGCACCCGTTATGGGGTATGGGGGTGACGTCTTTGATCAGCGTGACTTCGAGTCCAGCCGCGGACAGTGACCGAATGGCCGCTTCGCGGCCGCCGCCGGGTCCCTTGACCCAGACTTCGACGCGGCGCACGCCCAAATCAAGCGCCTCCTTCGCGGCGGAGGCAGCGGCCATCTGGGCCGCAAAGGGCGTGGACTTTTTGGAGCCCTTGAACCCGACTTTGCCGGCGCTGCCCCAGGAGACGGTACGACCCGACGAATCGGTGATCGTCACCAGCGTATTGTTGAACGTCGCCTTGACGAACACAATGCCGTTGGAGTCAGTTGGCCGCGTTTTTTTCTTAATGCGTTTCTTTTTTGGTTCCGCCACAAATAACCTCTATGGGTAAGCTACTCTTACACTTTTCCAGCCGGCTTCTTCTTGAGGCCGCCTACCGACTTGCGCGGACCCTTGCGCGTACGCGCGTTGGTCTTGGTCCGCTGGCCGCGCACCGGGAGTCCCCGGCGGTGGCGCAGGCCGCGATAGCTGCCGATATCGATCAGCCGTTTGATGTTCATATTGATCTCGCCGCGCAGCGCACCCTCGACCGTGTATTCGTTTTCGATCACTCGGCGCAACTTGGTGACATCGTCATCCGAGAGCTTGGCGACGCGGACATCGGGATTCACCCCGGTTTTGTGCAGAATCTCCTTGGCGGTCCGTTGACCGATGCCGAAGATATAGGTCAGACCAACCTCGATTCGCTTGTCCTTGGGGAGATCAACTCCAGCGATACGAGCCAAATGACACCTCTTCTCTATTCAGACTCACGTATTCTCAACCCTGGCGCTGTTTGTGGCTGGGGTTCTTGAAACAGATCACCCGCAGCACGCCGCGCCGGCGAATCACCTTGCAGTGTTCACAGCGCTTCTTGATGGCCGAACGAACTTTCATTCCAATACCAATCCTTCCGAGCTCACTTGTAGCGGTAGGTAATCCGGCCGCGCGTCAGATCGTACGGCGACAATTCGAGCGTCACTTTGTCGCCCGGCAGGATCTTGATAAAATGCATTCTCATTTTTCCCGAGATATGAGCGAGCACCACGTGACCGTTGTCCAGCTCGACGCGAAACATCGCGTTCGGCAGGGGTTCGATCACCCGGCCTTCCACCGTAATGGTTTCTTCTTTCGCCATACTCCTCAGCTATGCCAGGGTCAGGATATCCGGACCGTTTTCCGTAATCGCTACGGTGTGTTCAAAGTGAGCCGAGGGCATACCGTCCGCGGTCACCACTGTCCATCCATCGGGCATTGTCTTCACATCGTAGGTGCCCATGTTGATCATGGGTTCGATGGCCAGCACCATGCCGGTCTTGAGCACCGGTCCCTCCGAAGGAGAACCGAAATTGGGAACCTGGGGTTCCTCGTGCATTTTCCGGCCGATGCCGTGGCCCACCAGCTGGCGGACAACACCATACCCCTGGCTTTCCGCGACCATTTGAACGGCCGCCGAAACCTGGCCTAATCTATTGCCTTTTCGGGCTTTGTCAATACCCGCCATGAGGGCGGATTTGGTCTGCTCCATCAGGCGTGTCTTTTCCGGGCTGACCGTTCCGATCGGGAAAGTCCGGGCCGAGTCGCCATAGAACTTGTCCACGATCGTGCCGACATCGACCGAGACGATTTCGCCTTCGCGGATCACCCGTTTGCCGGGGATACCGTGCACGACCTCATCGTCGATCGAGATGCAGGCCGAGGCCGGGTACCCCTGGTAGTTCTTGAACGCCGGAATGGCGCCATGCGACCGGATGAAGTCCTCGATCAACAGGTCGAGCTGCTCGGTGGTCAGACCGGGCGCGATCTCCTGTTCGACCATATCGAGAGTCATCGCTACGAGGCGACCGGCCTGTCGCATGATCTCGATTTCTTCCGGTGTTTTCAAGACGATCACAGGGCTCCTACGCTGTCGGTAATTTTGACGAGCGCCGCGAACACTTCTTCCGGGGACTGATCCCCGCGGACTTCGGTGAGCAGCGAGGCCTGTCGGTAGAACTGCTCGAGCGGCTTGGTCTGCCGATGGTAGACCTCCAGCCGGTTGAGCACGACCGATTCTTCATCATCCGAGCGCCGCTGCAGCGGGCTGTTGTCGCGGTCGCAGTGCCCCTTCACTTTAGGCACGGCGATCGGGTAATTGTAGCCGGTGCCGCAGGCGGGGCACAGCCACCGACCCGAA
>AMWB02011764.1_pt2 | contig 64027 bp, 65 predicted proteins | sample 200311 | NCBI WGS metagenome assembly AMWB02 (sample SAMN02737377, study PRJNA173069) | bioreactor metagenome | biome: anode biofilm in microbial fuel cells | place: USA: California | collected 2010-12-16 | reverse complement strand
ATTCCCGCCGGCAAGACCAGGCAGGCGCACACGATCGTGATCATGAGGATCTTCTTACCGCAAAACGGCGTTTTTCCGCAACCGGTCATTTTCCGGCCTCCACATCGGCTTGTGTCAGCTTGAAGCTGTTCTTGTGCCCCATGGCGGCGTCGATGACGATGGTGAGGTCATCGACCTTGGGAACGGGGAAGTCGAACAGCCCTTCCTTGTCTGTCTCTCCTTCCAGCAGAAGGGTGTCCCGGCTGTCATAGACGCGTATCTTGCCGCCTTCCACCGGGCGGCCGTCGGGGAAATAGCTCTCGGTGTGGATCTTGCCCCCCTCGACATAGGCAAACAGGTTGACCTTGTGGGCAAAAGCGATGCCGCCGGCGAGCAGCGACACCAGCAGGAACACCGACAGTCCTTGGATGATCTTCATCATACCGTCCTCTTGAAGCTGTTTTCGTATGATCTCGTGTCCGTCCGGAGATGGTGGATTGTGGTTCAGATCAAGGCCGCAACGATTTGGACCACAAGATGCCATCTCCGGACGGACACTATTTCATGTCCCGGGTATGCACCCAATAGACCGCCCCGATCTCGACATGTTTCTTTTGCCCCTCGTGATCGATCGTCCGGTCCGCCTCGTTCAGGGCGGAAAATCCCCACCAGCCGGCCTTGGGCATGGCGTAGCTGAACACCCCGTCGGCATCGGCCTTGACCACCTGGGTCACATAGGGATCCGACGGCGGGATGATCCGGCTGATGTTTCCGGGCGATGCGTTCAGATACTCGATCTCCACCTCGGCGTGGGGAACCGGTTTTCCCTTGAGCAGCACCCGGCCGGTGAAGAGATTGCCGGTCCACAGACCGTAGGGGCGGGTCATCGGAATGATTTCGGTCTCCAGGCCGACGGGCTGGTCCCATCCTTCCTCCAGTCCCAGAGCGTTGACGCAGACCTTGGTGTAGTGGACGATGAAGAGATCCTCGGCCGGCTCCCAGTAGGGGGTCGGCTCGACATAGAAGGTATAATCCCCCGGACGGCGGATCTGGTAGTCCGTGGTCCAGAAGGTCGCTTCTTCGGCCTGGTCCGGGCCTTTTCCCCTGGCTTCCTCGAGGGTGCCTGCCAGATCGGATTTTTTGCCGTCGTGCATGACGCCGAACTGCTTCGGCTTCGCCATGTCCATGTAGTGCTGCTCCAGCGGATGGATGAATTTGACCGTGAGCGTCACCGTTTTATTGTCATCCTGCGTGACGATGTCGTCCGAGGGAATGATTGCGCCGAAATGGGCGAGTGCCGGGCCGGCCATAAGCATCAAGATGGCTGCCGCAGCGGCCGATAACATCCATGTGCTTCTTTGCATTGCTGCCTCCTGTTCCTGTGTGTCGTTGATTTAAAATTTCCGGCTGAAAACAAAAAAGCCGCGAACGCATCATATCGGCAGGATGGTCCTGCAGAAATTCCGCCTTCGTGGCTTGATTCTTTATACACTGATTTTTTAAAAAAAACGTCAAACACAACAGGCTTCAGCCCGTCAATTGGGTCCAATCTTTAGCCTGAAGAAGACTTTCGTGTCAATCTTTAATTTGACGCAGACCTAACCGCTTGTTTCTTCCGTAAGGTCGCAGGCGCAGGCCGCTCCTTCATCCTCCTTGCCTTTTTTGTCGTCGGCGAGGCACTGCTCGACCGCCCGGACGACCCCTTCGTAGCCGGTGCAGCGGCAGAGATTGCCGGCATGGGCGCGCCGGATCTCATGGCGCGAAATATCCGCCTGTCCCTTGTGCTTCTCCACGAAGGCCGTGGAGGTCATGACCAGGCCGGGGGTGCAGAAGCCGCACTGCACCGCGCCCTGGTCCAGGTAGGCCTGCTGCACGGGGGAGAGTTTGCCTTTCCTCGCCTCGCCCTCGATGGTGCGGACGCTCCGGCCGTCGGCCCACAGGGCCAGATAGAGGCAGGAATCCACGGGCATGCCGTCCACGAGAACGGTGCAGGCGCCGCACTCACCGACCCCGCAGCCTTCCTTGACGCCGGCGTAGCCCTGCGCCCGCAGGAGGTCGAGCAGGGACTGGCGGGCGTCCACCTGATAAAAGACGGTCTTGGCGTTGATGGTTAAGGATATGGTTTGGTTGATCATAGGTTTACTCCACATGGTTCGAGGGCTTGGGTTAAAACGCGCTCCGCCAGGGTTTGAATGATCTGCTGCCGCAAGGCCTTGGCGGCGCGCCAGGAATCCCGGGGACGCAGGTCCGCCAGTACCGACGTCTTGATGCGTTTCATGAGAGACTGATCCACCACCGCGCCGCGCGCTTCCTGTTCGGTCTTCCAGCAGCGCAGGGGAGTGGGCCCCGCCACGGTAAAGGCCAGGCGCAGATCCGCAAGCTTCTTCCCTTCGGGTTTGCAGGCCGCGGCACAGCCGATGGTAGCGATATCCATGGCGTCGCGCATGGCATATTTGTAATAGCTTGCAAACCAGCAGCGATAATCGTCCGGTGCGATCAACAGGCAGGTCATGATCTCCGCCGGCCGGCGGTCCACCCGGCCGGGGCCCTGATAGAACTCGTAGAGCGGCAGCCGGCGCTCCCCCTGCGGCCCAAGCAGCACGACCGTGGCGTTCAGCACCAGAAGGGGCGCGGCGCTGTCGGCACTCGGGGCGCCGTTGCAGATGTTGCCGCCCACGGTGGCCATGTTGCGCACCTGAGGGCCGCCGACCGAAGCCGCTCCCAGGGCCAGGACCGGGATGCTGCCGGTGACGATGGGGTCTGCGATCAGCCGGCTGAAGGTGACGCCCGCACCGACGCGGATGGTGCCGTCCGGCGTCCGGGTGATCTCCTGCAGCTCGGCCACATCGTGGATATCGACCACATGGCGATAATCGGGATTTCCCTGGTGCAGGCGCACCAGAATGTCGGTGCCGCCGGCCAGGGGAATCGCCTTGGGGTTCTGGGAGAGAAGCCGGATGGCTTCCTCCACCGTCGTTGCTTTGTGATAACTGTCAAGATCGAACATTGGCGTTCACCTATATCAATCCTGCTGCCTTGAAGTGCGCAAACAGTGTCCCGGGGTTGAGGGGCAGCGTGTTGACGGCCACCCCGGTGGCGTCCAGAATCGCATTGCGGATGGCCGGCGCGGGGGAAAGCACCGGCGGCTCGCCCAGGGATTTGGCGCCGTACGGGTGTGACGGTTCATGGGTTTGCACAAAGGCGGCCCCGAGATCGGGAACATCCATGATCGTGGGCACCTTGTAGTCGAGCATGTTGTTGTTGTAAATGCGGCCCGAGTCGGGATCGATCAGCAGCGTCTCGTAGAGCGCGGCCCCGATGCCCATGGCCATGCCGCCGTGCACCTGCCCTTCGGCGCAGAGCGGATTGATGACCACCCCGCAGTCGTGGACGTTGTAGATCTCGTTGATCCTGACGCGGCAGAGCGGGATATCGACCTCCAGATCCACCACCGTGCATCCGAAAACGTGGGCATTGGCGCGCGTCTTGTAGCTGACTTCCGCCGTAATCTGCCCGCCGCGGTTTTTATCGTAATAAGCGTCCATGGCGACATCCGCGACGCTCATCACTTCCGTTTCAGGGGTCGCGGCGACAACGATGCTGCCGCGGGCGATATCGAGATCATTCGGACTCATGCCGGTGATCTCTCCGGCGTAGTCCAGGATCTTCTTCTTGAGCTCCCGGGCCGTGCGCATCACCGCCTGGCCGCCGACATAGATCTGCCGCGATGCATAGGCGCCGGTGTCAAAGGGCGTCACGTCGGTATCCTGGGTGGAGACCACGTGGATGTTTTCGAAGGGAATCCCCGAAGTCTCGGCCGCCATCTGGGCAAAGGCCGTATCCGCGCCCTGACCGATTTCGACGGCGCCCATCTGAAGGTGCATCGATCCGTCCTGATTGAGAATCATGCGGGCGCTCGCGGGCTCGACGCAGACCGGATAGGTGCCGGACCCGTAGCTGAAGCAGGCCACGCCCAGGCCGCGGCGCACCGGACCGCTCTGCTCGGCAGGCAGCTCGGCCCGCTTTTGGTCCCAGCGGATCAGCTCCTTTGCCTTTTCGAGGCATTGTTCGAGGCCGCACGACATGATCGGTTTTTTGGTGATCTGGCTCCGGTCGCCCGGATGGGCGGCGTTTTTCAGGCGGAATGCCATCGCATCCATTCCCAGGCTGCGGGCCGCATCCTCCATGATGCATTCCACCGTATAGGTCATCTGAGGCGAGCCGTAGCCGCGCATGGCGCCGGCGGCCGGAAAGTTGCCGTAGATCGTGCGGGCTTTGCAGCCGTAGACGGCCCGGGGATACATGTAGTGGGTCTTGGCCGCGCCGGCCGCAACGATGGAATGTCCGTGGGAGGCGTAGGCGCCGGTCGTGGAGACGGCGTCGAAATCGACCACCTTGACGGTGCCGTCGTTCATGAATCCCACCTCGATATCGACCCGGAAGGGGTGCCGCACCCGGGTGCCCACCATGCATTCTTCACGGTCCAGTTTGAGCCTGACGGGGATTCCTCCCAGCTTCGATGTCAAAAAAGCCACCATCGGTTCGAGTATGACATCCTGCTTGTTGCCGAAGCCGCCGCCGATGTAGGGCTTGATGACCCGGATCCGTCCCAGCGGGATCCCCAGCGCTTCTCCGACGACGCGGCGGACGATGTGCGGAATCTGGGTGGAAGAGACGATCACGATCTTGTCGAAATCGTCCATATAGGCATAAGCCGTATGGTTTTCCAGGTGGCAGTGCTGCATGACCTGGGTGTGGAAGCGGCCGCTGATCAGGTGTTCGCATTCTTCCTTGGTCTGCTGCGGATCTCCTCCGGCCGTAAAGGAATGTTTTCCTGCGATATTTCGGGTCCGCTCATGGATTTCAGGCGCGTCCGCCGCCAGGATGTCTTCGATGCGGACCAGCGGCTTGTAAGTCTCGTATTCCACATCGATGAGGGCAAGCGCCCTTCCGGCCGTCAATTCGCTGTCGGCCACCACCACGGCGATTTCATCGCCTTCGTAGCGCACGTGGTCGGTCAGGAGGCGCCGATCGGCCACGTCCTTGTGATTCGGGTCGAGGGAAAACGGGTGGCCCGCGGTGGCGTAGACATTTTTGGGAATGTCCTTGAACGTGAATATGCCGTCCACCCCGGGAAGCCCCCGGGCCTGACCGGTATCGATTCTGACGACCCGTCCGTGGGCCACGGTGCTCCGCAGATATTTGGCCACGCGCATCCCGGGCAGGGAAAAATCGTCCGTATAACGGGCCTTGCCGGTAACCTTGGCCACCCCGTCCACTCTCTGCACGGCTTTGCCGACTGCCATGATGTCACCAAACCTTCTTAAGTTTACTTCTTATTTACAGGTTCCCATAAAAGTTTCCAGGATCGCTTCCAGAACCCCGCCGCCCAGGGCATTGGCCTTGTCCGACACAAGGTTGCAGTTGGGGATCTCCTTCCGGGGATCGATGTCTCCCAGCTTCGTGCCGGGGCGCACGGCAGTGCCGCCGCGCAGCAGGCCGCGAATCAGACCATCCAGATCGGCCGTCACCGGCATGCCGCCAACGGCGCCGACGGCATCCCCTTTTTTAACGATATTTCCGATGTCGAAAGACGTGGTAAATACGCCCTCTTGCGGGGCTCTCAACACCCGCTCCCGGCCATAACCCTGAACGGCGCCGGGAATGCCGGTGTTGGCGATCGCCCTGCCGTGCCGGATCACCCGGCCCATCGTATGCCCCCGGTGGGTTTCGACCACCCGGTGGACATCGACACCGGCTGTGAAACCCGGCCCCAGGCCGATGACCAGCGGGGCTTCCGAGGGATGGGTCCCCAGATTGCGTTTGGCGACGATGGCATCGATCACCACATCGAAGTGGTTTTGCCTCAGCACCTCCCAGCGTGGATCGACCATGACCGCGATGCGGCCCGCCGCCCATGCCTTATGAACCTGGGAAAGATCATGCGTCAATACCGCCAGAAGCCCTTCGACGATCTTTTCCCCGCCATAGACCGCCTCGGAAAAGGAGACCGCCCGCCGCACGGCAAGCGGAGCCGCGGTTTCCAGCATCAGGATACGGGTGAAACCGGATCGGTGAAGCCTTGCGGCCACTCCCGTGGCCAGATCGCCGGCGCCTTTGATGCAGATGCGCAGGTCCTGGAGACGCACAACAGGAGCCGGGATCGGAATGATATCAGGAGTCATGATACTTTTCCTGTGCTATGGCATGATATGACTTAAAAATCCCATGCTGTTTTGAGGGACCTTTGCATCTTATGGCGTAGACTCCACTTTCGTGGCCGCCGGAAAATCATCTGAATCCATGGGATCTTCGGGCGCAGCCAGCCTTTGGACCGTGGTGAGGGTGGAATAGATCAGGATGCCCAACCCGACGAACAGATAGCCCGCCACAATGCCGTTCAATTGCGGCCAGTGCAGGCCGGGAGAGTGGATAATCCCCAGGATGGCCATGACGAAAAGCTTGTCCGCCAGATGTTTGCAGCGTTCGAGCCGCAGCGCCAATATGCCGGTGTCCGTTCCCAGCCCCACGATGAAAAAGGCGTCGACCGAAGTCTTGTGCACCGTCGCGATGGCCAGGGCCGTGGTCGTTCCGTTTCTCAGGAGCTCATCCAGGAAGAGTTCGGCGACCTGGCGCGCCTTGTCCGGGTCTGAAAACTCCCGTTCGGTGGGGAAGGTGTAATTTTCCAGCCATTCGAGAAGCTGCTCGCCATAGGCGGCCACCATCTCGGTTTGGGGATAGTGCACGTGGCAGTCGATAAATCCCGGGAGAATCAGGCAGTCCCGAGAGCGGAATGGGAACGTTTCAATCATTTTTGTCGAGTGGCGCAAGCGGCAGCGCGCGGCGGCGCCTGCCGTCATATTGGAAGTAGGCATTGGCGATGGCAGGCGCCGTCGCGATAGTGCCGATCTCGCCGACCCCCTTGGCGCCGAACGGCCCGCCGGGATCCGGGCATTCCACGCAGATGACCTTGATTTCGGGCACGTCCTTGGCCTTGGGAAGCCCCAGCCTGGACATGCGGTCCGAGGTGAGCCTGCCGTCCTTCAGGGGGAATTTCTCGCTCAGGGCATATCCCATCCCCATGACCACGCCGCCTTCGACCTGCCCTTCGAACAGGGCCGGGTTGATGACCTTGCCGGCATCGTGGGCCGCATGGATGCTTCCAAGCTTTCCCGTTTCGTCCAATATGGCCAGATGGGCGGCGAACCCGTAGGAGAAGTGGCTGACGATCTCGCCCGCCACGTCATGGCTGGTGGTCCAGTCCACGACAAACCGGCTGAAATATTCCCGTCCGACCAGATCGGCCAGGGTATGGTCCTTCAGATCGGCCTTCAGTTTTTCGGCGGCCTGGATCGTGGAATTGCCCAACAGGGCGGTGCCGCGGCTGGCCGTGGTGACGCCGCCCATGGCGCGGGCGCCGGTCGACGCGTTCACCTCGATGGATATGGAATTGTCCAGGCCCGCGACCTCGCAGAGCACCTGGCGGGCGATGGTATGAATGCCCTGGCCCATTTCGGTCCACCCATGGTTGAGTTCGATGCGGTCGGGCGCAAGGATTTTGATCCGGGTTTCGCTGACCTCCTCGAGGCCGTTGCCGATGCCGCAGTTCTTGATGGCGCAGGCAAGCCCGGCGTACCGCGCCCCGTTGAAGGCGTCCTTGACTGCGTCAAGGCACTGGCGCAGGCCGACGCCTTCGCCCAGCACATGACCGGTGGTGGTCATGCGGCCGGTGTCGAGGGCGTTGTCGTAGCGGAACTGCCATCGGTCGAAACCGCCCTTGGCGCACAGCTCGTCCATGATGCACTCCATGGCGAAGTCGGACTGATTGACGCCGAACCCGCGAAAGGCGCCGGCGGGGGGGTTGTTGGTGTAGTAGGCGCGGGCCGTGACGTCCACGCTGGGAATATGGTATGCGGCGGCGGCGTGGGTGCCGGTCCGGGCCACGACCTCACCGCCGACCGAGGCATAGGCGCCGGTATCGCCGATGATGACGGCGTGAAGGGCGGTGAGCATGCCGTTTTCGTCGCATGCCAGCGTGTAGTTCAGCTTCATTTTGTGCCGCTTGGGATGCATGCGGATCGATTCGGCACGGTTCAGCCGCACCTTGACCGGCCGCTGGAGCGCCATGGCGTACAGGGCGGCGTGGTGCTGTACCATAAGGTCTTCCTTGCCGCCGAAACCGCCGCCGGCCGACACCAGGATCACATTCACCTTCTCTTCGGGAATGTCCAGCACCGAAGCGATCTGCATGCGGTCCTTGTAAATGCCCTGGCTCTGGGAATAGACCGTCATGCCGCCGCTGCCGTCCGGAAGGGCGATGCTCGCCTCCGTTTCCAGGAAGGCATGCTCCGCAAAGGGGACGTCAAATTCGGCTTCGACCACGTGGGCGGACCGGGCGAAAACATCCTCCACGGCTTCACCCCGGCGAATGACGGTTTCCTTTAAGAGGTTGCCGCCCGCATGAATCAGCACAGGGCTGTCCGGAGCTTCCATCATATCGGTCAGGGGTTCGAGGATGTCGTATTCCACCTCGATTTTTTCGACGGCCCTGCGGGCGGCCGCTTCGCTGTCGGCCACCACGCCGGCCAGAACATCGCCGATGCAGCGGGTCGTCTCGCCTTCGACCACCAGCATGGGCCAGTCCTTGACGATGATGCCCTGCGAGCGTTCTCCGGGGACATCCGCCCCCATGAAGATCCGAATGACGCCGGGCTCTTTTTCCGCGCGGGATACATCGATCCGCTTGACGACGGCACGGGGGTGTTCGCTGAATTTCAGAACACCGTAGCACAAGCCTTCCATTTTCATGTCATGGATATAGGGGCCCGTGCCCAGGGCCTTGTCGTAGGCTTCCATCTTGGGATATGAAACGCCGATGCCCGTGCGCTCCTCCCAGGCAATCTCGGTATTCTCCCGCAGGGCCTTGGCGGCGAACAAAACGGCATCCACGATCTTGACGTATCCGGTACAGCGGCAGACATTGGCTTTGAGCGCCCGGGCCACGTCCTCGCGGCTGGGATCGGGATTGTTTTCGAGCAGTATCTTGGCGCGGGAAAGGATGCCCGGCGTGCAGTAGCCGCACTGCACCGCCCCTTTGGCCACGAATGCCCGCCCGAGCGTACGTCTGACATTTTCCGGAAATCCTTCGATGGTGACGACGGTCTTCCCGGCGACCTTTTTCATGGCGGTGGAACACGCCAGGGCCGGTTTGCCTTCCAGTTCGACCAGGCAGGCCCCGCAGGCCGCCTGTCCCGAGCATCCGTCCTTGACCGACGTCAGTCCCTTCTCTTCGCGCAGGTAATTCAGAAGGGACGTTGTTTCGTCGCCCGAAAATGAAGTTTCCCGGCCGTTGAGTGTGAAACGAATCATGGCATGTTCCCCCTTGTGATCCTCCGGCCGCATCACATGCACGGCCGGCGGTTTCGATGAAAGGTCTGCGGCGTGAGCTCAGAAACACGCGGCGTTTCTAATTCTCGCGCACTTCCTTGAGATAGCTGTATATCGTGTAGCGGGATACCCCCAGAACCTTGGCCATGTGAACGACCGCTCCCTTGATCGTGAACACGCCGCTTTTGTCCAGTTTCTGCACGATCTGTTTTTTTTCGTCGCGGTCCATCATCGACGGCAGCTTGTGGTATTCGGCCAGCATTCCGTCGATGACCGATTCCATGGTTTCCGGAAAGTTTTTGGCGTAGTGCTCTTTGGTATGGTCGACCTCGGCGCCCCCCGCCACGGGGCTCATCGGATTGAACTCCGCGAAAGCCTTGGAAAAGAAGATAAAGTCACTGACATCGAAATTGATGCAGATGCATCCCTCGATTTTCCCCTGATCATCCCGGACAAAGATGGTCGAGCACTTCAAGACCTTGCCGTTTTCGAGGGTGTTTTTATACCCCAGCTTATCGGGCGCTTCATCGCCGAACTCGTTCACCAGCCGGTAGACCAGGTCCGTGATCGGCGCTCCCAGCGAACGTTGCGTGAGGTTTCCCTCGATATAAACCAGGGAATTGGCGATATCGCTGAAATCATGAATCACGACTTCGCATCTTTCGCCAAAAATCGCGGTAATGCCTTTGGCCATCCGTTTCAAGAATTCGAGGTTTTTTTTCTGCATGATCCACTCCTATGATACAAAAAATTTTATGTCAACAAAAAATTTGCTTAAGATTAAAAATAATTTATTTGACATTGATATCAATTTTTATTTTAATATCATCATCCATAAAATTTCAACACTTCTTTACACATGATCCAAACAAATAGAGATAAAGATCGAAATGTGATGAGAGCCGCTCCCCCATCATCCCGTATGATATTTACCGCTGACCGGATCCGGTCTTCAGTGTGGCTGCGGCAGTCGGCTTCAGGATCATGAAGGTGCACATTGCGGCGGTGATCGCGGCGGCGGGGCTTTCTTCGCGGATGGGCCGGTTCAAGCCTCTCCTGCCGTTCGGCGGCCAGTCGGCCGTTGAAAAAGTCATCGGCGCATTGGCCGGCGCCGATATCGATCCGATCATCGTGGTCGGCGGTCATCGCTTCGAAGATCTTGCAACAGTTGTTGCCGGCACCGCGGCACAATGTTCCTATCATCCCCGTTACCGGGAAGGGATGTTCTCTTCTTTCAAGCACGGTATCCGCGCTCTGCCCAACCATATTCACGCTTTTTTCGCCCATCCGGTGGATGTGCCGCTCATTTCCACGGACATTGTCCGGCGCATGATCTCGGCTTTTGAAGCGAGTCCCGATCTCGGGGTCTATCCGTGTTTCAACGGCAGACGCGGGAGGCCGGTGCTGATCCCCGGGGATCTGCGTGAAGAGATCCTGAGCGCTCACGATGCGGGCGGATTGAGAATGACCCTTGAACGGCATGCGGAACGCTTCCAATGCATTGAAGCGCACCACCCCGGCATTCTTCTCGATATGGACACGACGGCGGATTACCGGCGGCTGAAGGCGCTGAATGAAAAAATGCCGCCGCACGCTTGACTTCTCACACCTTTTAGGAATAAGATTATTTCCAATCCATCGACAGAAGTTGATGGGACGCCCGTAACGAAAAATTCCCCGCCAGGGATCAAGGCGGGAAACCATGTCAATCGAGCCACGAAGGCTGCTGCTTTGCCATTGTTACCAATGGAGAGGCGTTTTCGTGGCTTTTTTATTTTGTGCCGCCGGTTTTTCCGCCGCCGGACGGCCAACCCTTAGACGATAAGAATGATGAAGAGGAATACGGCTTTCCCCAACCGCCGGCCCGTCTTCATTACCACGGAAGTAAGGTTTTGACCCATGCCTTTGAAAAGGAGAAATATCATGAACGCTCAAGAGATCATGAACAGCGAGGATTTCAAACGGTGCGCGGCCTTCCACGGCCATGTCTGTCCCGGGCTTTCCATCGGCTACCGGGCCGCCAAGGCCGGCATGGAATGGCTTGCGGAGCGAAGAGCCGAAGACGAGGAGGTCGTCGCCGTCGTCGAGACGGACGCCTGCTCCGCGGATGCGGTTCAGGTATTGACCGGCTGCACCTTCGGCAAGGGCAATTTCATCTACCGTGACCACGGCAAGATGGTGCTGACCCTTCTCAGCCGGAAAACGGGCCGGGGCGTCCGGGTGGCGCTCCGCCCGGGCGCCTTTGCGCCGGACGAGGAGCATGCCGCCCTGATTCAAAAGGTGATCGGAGGCGATGCGGACCCGGCCGAACAGGCGCGTTTCCAGGAGCTCCATTTGCAGCGGAGCCGCGATCTTCTGGAAGCCGAGACGGCAGAACTCTTCAATTTGACCCCGGCGGAAACGGCGCTCCCGGAAAAAGCACGGATCGAACCCTCCGCGCCGTGCGCCCGGTGCGGCGAGCCGACGATGCCCTCGAAGATGGAAGATGTCGACGGCCGAAAGGTTTGCCGCGGATGTCTGTAGGCTGCTTGCCGGGGACGGCGACCCGGACCTACCTGCGGGCGTCCCGGCGGAAGCGATTGCTGCTGTGGGTTCTGGGTGGCGGGATCGTGGCGTTGGGCCTCTATGCGATAACGCAGGGCGCTTACGATCTCACGGTACGGAAAGTGCTCCGCGCTTTTGCCGGCGGCCTGAGTCCGGCGGAAACGGTCGTGATCTGGAACATCCGGCTGCCCCGGATTGTCGGGGCGGTCGTGGTCGGCTGGGGCCTCTCCCTGTCGGGGCTGGGCATCCAGTCGATCCTGAAAAATCCGTTAGGCTCGCCGTCGACCCTGGGCATCAGCCAGGGGGCGGCGTTCGGCGCGGCAACGGCCATCGTCGTCTTCGGCGGCCGGATCGGTTCCGTCACGGCCATGGCCTTTGCCGGCGCCATGGCGGCCACGGGCATCATCCTGCTCCTGGCGCGGCTCAAACGGCTCACGCCCGAAGCCGTCATCCTGGCGGGCGTCGCCCTCTCATCGCTGTTCGCGTCGGCGACGATTTTGATGCAGTATGTCGCGAGCGAAACCGAGCTGGCGGCGGTCGTCTTCTGGACCTTTGGGGATGTTGCCCGCTCGAGCTGGCGGGATATCGGCGTCCTGAGTGTGGCCGTGGCCGCGGCCTCCCTCTTTTTCATCATCCGGCGCTGGGATCTGAACGCCCTGGCGTCCGGAGAGGAGACCGCCCGTGGGCTGGGGGTGAACGTCGAACGGATCCGGCTGGCGGGGATGGTGGCCGCGGCACTGGTGGCGGCGCTGGCCACGGCCTTCTGCGGGGTGATCGCCTTTGTCGGCCTCGTCGCGCCCCACATGGCCCGCCGCCTGGTGGGGGCCGATCATTCCCTGCTGATTCCCTTCTCGGGGATCCTGGGCGCCCTCCTGCTCCTGTCGGCCGATACCCTGGGGCGGGTTTTCGTTGGTTCGGGGGCGCTGCCCGTGGGCATTGTGACCTCCTTTCTGGGCGCGCCCATGTTCCTTTATCTGCTTGTTCGCGGGTATAAATAATGGAGGAGCGGTGATCTCGGATCAGATGCACCTCGATGTCGCGGGTATCCGGTTTGCCTATAACAGCCACCCGGTGCTCGCCGGGATCGGGTTTTCTCTGGCGCCCGGGCGTGTACTGGGGGTGCTCGGCCAAAACGGCGCGGGCAAGTCGACCCTGCTCAAGTGTCTCAACCGCATTCTTCATCCCCAATCCGGCCAGGTGCTTCTGGAAGGTCGCGACCTTCTCTCCATGCGCCGCCGAAAGGTGGCCCGGCGCGTGGGGTATGTTCCCCAGCGGCACGGCGCGGAACATCTGACGGTGTATGAAGCGGTCCTGCTCGGCCGCAAGCCGCACATGGGCTGGACGGTTTCCTCGGACGACTGCCGTAAGGTCGAGAGGATTCTCGATCAGTTAGGGCTCTTGCAGCTTTCTTCCCGTCCGGTCTCGGATCTGAGCGGCGGCGAGGTTCAGAAGGTGATGATCGCCCGTTCCCTGGCCCAATCCCCCAGGGTGCTCCTTCTGGATGAACCGACCAGCAACCTCGATCTCAGAAACCAGCTGGAAGTGATGCGGCTCGTTCGCGGCATTGCCCGGCATCAGGGGCTTTCCGCCGTGGTTTCTATTCATGACCTCAATCTTGCCGTCCGTTTTGCCGACAGATTTCTTTTCCTCAAGGACCATCGTGTAAAGGCCCTGGTGGAAAAAGACGGTCTTACCGCCGACATCATCGGCGAGGTATACGGTGTTGCGGTTTCTCTCCGGGAGGTGGACGACAATCTGGTTGTCATTCCCGTGTGAAGGAGGAGGTATGCATCATTGTTGTCGATGGACGGGCGGGCTGCTCGTCTCTCTGATCCTCGCTCTATGCGCATTCGCAGCCGAGACCCTGACGGTGACGGATATGGTCGGGCGGACGGTGACGGTACCCGCAGGTCCCGATCGGATCGTCGCTATCGGCCCCGGAACCCTGCGGCTGATCGTTTACCTCGAGGCCCAGGATAGGGTGGCGGGCGTGGAAGAGATGGAAAAGATGAATCCCGGCGGGCGCCCTTACTGGATCGCCCACCCGGAACTGGCCCGACTGCCCCGCTGCGGCCCGGGCGGACCCTCGGGCATCAACAAAAAGCCCGACCTGGAGGCATTGATGGCCCTGGTCCCCCAGGTGATCTTCACCACCTACATGGACGCCGCCCTGGCCGACGAGGTGCAGGAGACTCTGGGCATCCCCGTGGTGGTATTGCGCTACGGCGCTTTTGCCGCCTTTGATGCATCGGTGTACGACGCCCTCCGGCTCGCCGGGAAGATTCTGGATCGCAGCGATCGGGCGGATGCCGTCATCAAGGCCGTCGAGGCCATGAAAATCGATCTCCTGAAGCGGACCGAGGACATTCCCGAAGACCGGAAGCCGGGGGTCTATGTGGGCGGCATCGGATATCGCGGTGCTCACGGCATCGAGAGCACCGAGCTCAGCTATATTCCTCTGGCGTGGGCGGGCGCCCGCAACCTGGCCGAACAGGTGGATGCCCGCATCGGAAGCCATGTGTTCGTGGACAAGGAGATCCTGCTGGGACTCAATCCGGACGTCATCTTCATCGACGGCGGCGGTCTCGCCCTGGTGGCCGATGATGTTTGCAGGAAACCCGAATTCTACGCCGCCCTCGAGGCTTTTCAGACCCGGCGAACGTATGTTCTGCTGCCGTTCAATTTTTACGCTACCAACATCGACACCGCCCTGGCCGATGCCTACGCCATCGGAAAGCGTCTCTATCCGGAACGCTTCATGGATGTCGACCCGGCAACCAAGGCCGACGAGATCTATTCATTTTTCGTGGGCCGGCCGGTGTACCGGGAAATGGAACGGGATTTCGGCGCCATCGGACAGGCGGCGCCGTTTCTGAAGTAATCGGGGTGCGTCGTTCAGGCCGGTGTGTTCAGTTGAGGCTTGGCCGGAGCAGGTCCTCGACGGAAAGCCCTTCGGCGATCGCGAGGCCACGGGCGTTTTTACGCGTCCACTGTCGGAACCGCCGGATGAAGCAGGGATCGTGAAAGACGATCATTTCTCCGAGGCAGTTCAGATCCTGCTGAATGCGCCAGTAGACATACATGAGAATCTCCTTTGTTGGAGGGCGTTTCGGGATGTCGACAATCTGTTGCTGAAACATGGGCGGCGCCGCCGAAGCCGGTTGAACGCCCCCGCCGCCCAGGACGGCATGCCGATACCCGGTGTATTATTGAAGGTGTTTCATAGCCGCTTTGAGGTTGTCGATCCAGAGATCCGCCATGGCGTCATATTCCGCGACACCTTTCATGACCGGCACGCAGGTGATTCCCGCCTGGGCCAGCATGGTTTTCCACGAACCCGCGTCGTCACCGGCCATATCGTTTGCGGCATGATCACCCGCCACCGACATGAAGGGGATGAGATACGCTTTCTTGATGCCTTTTTTAATGAGCTTGGCCTTGACCTCATCGAAGGTCGGATGGCCTTCCACCGTCGCCACATAGACGTTGGGGTCGACCTGCTGGAATTTGTACATCATGGCCGAATAGACGGCATCGCTCGGATGATGGGTGCCGTGGCCCATCAGAATCACGGCGTCCTTGGCGGTCCGTTCCTTGGGAATCATGACGCCCGGCAGGACTTTCACCACCTTTTCCATGGCGTCGTCCGAGGAGAGCAAAGGATAGGCGACGATGACCTTGTCGAATCCGCCGCTCATCCGTTCGAACATCTTGGCGTTGCTATAAATGTCGTGAAATTCCAGCCCGGGAATCATATGAAGGGATTGAACCGCCACCTTGGAATACCCTTCCTCCATCAGCTTGGCCAATGCGATTTCAGGTGAGTCGAAAATCTGACCTTGCTTGGCCAGTTTTTTGCGGATGATGTACGAGGTATAGGCCCACCGGACGTCAGCATTCGGAAACGCCTTTTTGACCTGCTTTTCGATGTTGACAAACGAGGCCTGGGCGCTGGGAACGCTCGTTCCGAAGGTGACGAGCAGAATTGCCGGCCCCTTTTCGGCGGCTGTCCGGCGGCTCATGGCCTGATGATGGCCGGTGGCCAGTGCCATTGAGGAGAGTAGCGATACCAGGAAGAAGGTCATGCATGCGGCAATCTTTTTTGGGTTCATTTTTTTTCCTTTTCTGTTCGTTGATGGTGGTTCGTCCGTGATGCAAAACATCGTCCTCGTGGCAAAAAAAATCCCGGACCGAAAATATTCGATCCGGGATATCCCTTTTTTATCCACAGAAAGCAGGTGATTCAGGCATGAATCACGGGTCTATAAGCCGTCCGCGCGGCTCTTGCCCTCATTGTTCAGGCAGGTCTTCTGACTTTCGGATCATCCTACCGGCCGCGCCTTCCCGGCCTATCGGCCAGTGGCATCCTGCAGCTTTCGTCCCCGAACACAGCGGCGGGCCCGTCCCCGACTTGCACGGGGTTCCCTTTTCAGCTCGTAGTGAGCGCCTGATCAATTATCGGCAGCATATGAAAAAAAGAGCCGCAAAGTCAAGAAGAAAAAAGGGTAGTGCTTAAAAGGACTACCAAGAATTTATCCGCATGGATCATCTACGGTTCAGGATGCAGGCCTCATGGGGATAGCACAGAATTGCAACCGCCGCATCAAGGCTTGACAACAGCGATGATTTCTCTTAAGCAAGAAACAAAACGTGATATGAAATCACGATGTCAGTATCGTACCATCCATTTATCACGCATAACGAAGCCAGGAAGGCCCCGCCTGAAAAAAAGGCAGACGTCCCTTCCCGGCTTTTTTTATGAAAAAGGAAATACCGTTCGGGGATTGTTGACTTGAAACGTCTATTCGGGAAAGAAAAGACATGAACTGGATCGGAAGCGCTTGCTGCTGGGGTCTCGTATATGGATGTTGTCTGCTGCTGATGGGGGGCGCTGTCCCATGTACTGGTGCGGACGGGAAGGCTGCACCTACGACCGCGGAGGAGGTGCTCGAAACCTCGGAAAATGTCGTAGACATACGGCGAGAGTCGCAAAACCTCAAGGATCTCTGGGCTGCCGAGAAACAGAGGCTTCGGGCGGCGGCGGACGCACTGGAGCGGGAATTGAAGCAGATCCGGTGGCAGCGGGACAAGACGGCGGCTTATATCGCGGATCTGGAGGAAAAGATGATCGATCTTGCGGCGGCCGAGCAGGATGCCCATGCGATTCAAAATGAACTCGAACCGTTCCTGGACGAGGCGGTCGAACGCCTGAAATCCTTTGTGGCCGCGGATCTACCGTTTCGCGCCGAGGAGCGCTCCGCCCGGTTGACTCATCTGGACAGAACCCTTGATGACGCGGACATCGATTTGCCGGCCAAGGCCCGAATGTTTTTCGAGACATTGGCCGCCGAGACCGGGTACGGTTATTTCACAGAATCGGACGAAGCCGAACTCGACATTGACGGTCGTATCGTCCGTGTCCACCGGCTATCGGTCGGGCGCCTTACGCTCTTTTCCGTCGGTGACGGCGGGCGTAGCGCCTGGCGGTGGGACCGCGAGGCAAAACGATGGAATCCCGCCGATGCCTACGCGTCCCAACTTCATGAAGCGCGTGAGATGACGGATCACACCCGCTTAATTTCCCTGGTGGAGCTGCCGCTGGGACAGCCGGTCGACACTGTGGAGGCGGCGGAAAAATGAAGGTCATGCTGATTTCGAACTTTCTCGTATGTTGGCTTCTGCTTTTGCCGGCAGGTCTTTTGGCACAGGAATCCGATTTTCTCCGCACGGCTCGTGACGTGGCGGCCGACCTGGAGAAGGCCAAACAGGAAAAAGTCCGGATCGAAGCCGATATTGCGCAGGAAAAGGCCGCGTGGCAGACCAGAATGCGCGATCTCAGCGAACGTTTGGAGCAGCAGAAGATCGCTCTGGCCGCGGATGAGGCTGATCTCGAAGCGATGCGGTGCCGGCGCGACGATCTGTCGCTTGAAATTCAGACCCATACCGCGAATATGCAAACCCTTGCGGCCGCCGTCCGTGAGTTTGCCGAGAATTTTCTGGGGCTGGCCGAACGCTCGCCCTATACGGCGGAAACGCCGGCGCGGCTGACAGCGCTGAAAGGTTTGCTCAAAGACGGCAGGTTTCCGGGGTTTGCGAACATCCGGACCCTGGTCGATCTGGCGTTTCAAGACATGGCGGCATCCAGCCAAATTTTTCGCCGCACCGGAGAATATATCGACCGCCGGGGGCGGCCGGTGACAGGAGACATTTGCCGGCTGGGCCATCTTCAGGCCCTGTTCGTCGCCGGTGGGGAGGCGGGATATCTCTATCCCAGCCCCGCGTCCGGAAGGCTCATGGCCGCGGCACCGCCGGGATGGATCATCCAGAAAAACATAGGTCAATACCTGAACGGCGAGACGACAGGGGTTTACATGGATGTTTCGGGCGGTGCGGCCCTCAAACAGCTCGCCCGGCGGGTGACGGTCTGGGAGCAGCTCCAAAGCGGCGGATTTCTGGTCTGGCCTATCCTTCTGGTGGGGGTGGTCGCAGCCGTGCTCATCGTGGAACGGCTCTTTTTTCTGGCGCGGGTCCGCCAGAACACCGACGTTCTGATGAACGCGGTTACCGGTCTTGTCGACGCCGGTGATTTTGGCGGCGCCCTGGCCGCCGCCGATACCCAGCCCGGCCGGCCGACCGCCAACGTCATCAGAGCGGGCCTGGGGGTGCAGGACGAACCCCGGGACATCATCGAAAGCAGCCTGAGCGAGGCGATTCTCAAAGAGACGCCGCGGCTCGAAAGATTCCTGCCGGCCCTCAAGGTTCTGGCTGCCATTGCTCCGCTGCTGGGCCTGCTAGGCACCGTCACCGGTATGATCAATACCTTCAAGGTCATCACCATTCACGGCACCGGCGATCCCCGGCTGATGGCGGGCGGCATCTCCGAGGCCCTCGTCACGACCCAGCTGGGCCTGGCCGCGGCCATTCCCATCATGATGATGGCCGCCCTGCTGGGGCGAAAAGCCCAGGCCATCGCAGCCGACATGGAGGAAAAGGCCATGGCCATGATGGCCGCCCTGTTGCGGCGGCAGAGGAACGGGCGATGAATGGATGGTCAGCGGTTGTTGCCTACACCCGGGCCGGCGGACCGGTCATGATTCCCCTTGTCATCGTTTCGCTCGTGATGTGGTACCTGATTTTCCTGAAATGCTTCTGGCTCCTGCAGGTCCGCCGTCATCCGATGAAGATCTCCGAAGCCCTCGCTCTCATGGACGTTCAGGACAACCATCTTGCCGCGGTCGAAAGTCCGGAAGGGTCCCGGAGGTCGGCATTGGCGTATTTCCTGGTCCGTCGCAGCCGTGATCCGGAGCCGGACCGGATCCTCTGGGACGCGTCGATCCGGCGGCAGATGTTTCGGATGAATCGTTATCTGGCCGGCATCCGGATTTTCGGGGCGGTGGCGCCGCTCCTGGGGTTGTTGGGAACGGTCAACGGCATGGTCGCCACCTTCCAGGTGATCGGGTTTCAAGGGACCGGGAACAGCCAGGCCCTGGCGTCGGGCATCAAGGAGGCGCTCATCACGACCCAGACCGGTTTGCTCGTCGCCATCCCCGGCCTTCTCGCGGCACAGGTGCTGGCCAAGAGGGTGCGGGACATGAAAGGGGATCTGATGGTGTTTCACCGGGCTATCGAACAACACATCGATATATCGACCGGTACATTGAACCCGACGGCGATTACCGGATGAAACGGGGGTTATGGCATGCTTAGATCAAGAAGCCGGCTCGGGGGCGGGAGCGCCCTTGATGACAGCACCGAGGTCGACATCAATATGGCGCCCCTGATCGACATGGTCTTCATTCTGTTGATCTTTTTTCTGGTGACGGCCAGTTTCGTGAGGGAATCCGGAGTGGAAATCCGGCGTCCGGAGGCGGTGACGGCCGAAGCGGAGGATACCGTCGGCCTGATGGTCGGCGTGACGTCTGCAGGGGACATCTTCATCGACCGCCGGCCGGTGGATGCGCAGAATCTCCGGGCCGTCGTCGAACTCTTTTTGGTGGAAAACCCCGCGGGCGGGGTTCTGATCCAGGCAGATCGGGAATGCAGTACGGGCCGGCTGGTCGCCGTGCTCGATCAATGCCGCCTGGCCGGGGCGGAAAATGTCGCCGTATCCGCCGTCGCAGCGTCCCCATGATATCGGGCGGCGGCTTTCGATCGGATCGGCATATCGTTCTGGGCGCGTGTCTGGCCCTCATGGTCAACCTGGGTCTTTTTGCGCTGGCCCCGCTGCTGCTCGATCAGGATGTCCGTAACGTCGTACCCCGGCGGGAAACGGTCGAGTTGCGCGTTTCGCTGCCTGAGCGGCCGTCCCCGGCATCGGAATCCGACACCGAACCCGACCGGGAAGAACCGGCGCCGTCGGAATTGACGTCGCCGACGCCGGAGTTGACGATCGAAAAGCCTGAGATCCCCTCGTTAACGCTCCCGAAACTGGAGACGCGGTTGACGGCGCTCCCGCCCAAAGTGGTGGAACCGCCGCCGCCTGTCATTGCGCCATCCGCACCCGTCAAGACGACTGCCGTGCCTGTCCCGACGGCACCGCGTCAAGCTCCCGGCGAGGCGTCATCGAGCCCTGTGCCGGTCCAGGGTTCCGCTCCGTCATCTGCGGCGGCGCAAGTGTCCGGCGGAGACGGGAAGGGGTATACGACCGATCAGGTCGATGCGGTGCCGTCCGTCGTGGGCCAACCCCGGCCCGCCTATCCTTACCGGGCGAGGCGCCGCAGTATCGAGGGCCGGGTGAAGGTCCGTTTCCTTGTCGATGACGCCGGCCGGGTGCATGATTTGTCGATTCTGGAAGCATCCCCCAAAGGTGTTTTCGAAGCCGCCGTCAGGGATGCCGTGCCCCGGTGGCGGTTCCGGCCCGGCCAAAAGGCGGGACGTGCCGTGAATGTCTGGGTGGAAACCACCATCCAGTTTGAACTCGATTGAGGAGGTTCTCTTGAAATCACTGTGGCTGAGCGTCGGCATGCTTCTGGCCGGTTTGCTGCCGGCCGGTTTTCTCTGGGCCGCTTCAACGGCATCGTGCCCCGACCCGCCGCCCGTGGACCGGGATCTGTATGCCGTTCTCCAAAAGGCCCAAAATTGTCTCGATGCGGGTCGTCACCGTGTGGCGCTCGCGACCCTGTCGGCATATGCCGCCGCTCATCCAAAAATAAAACATTATCATCTCTCTTTTCTGATGGGAACGGCCAGTTATCAGACCCAACAGTTTGCCGGCGCGGAAACCTGTTTCACTGCGGCTGCAGCGCTCAGGCCTTGCGCGGTCGAGGCTTGGGAGAGTGTCGCCGCCGCGCGTATGGCCCGGACAAACCATGCGGGGGCGGCAGCCGCGCTTGCCGTGGCCTTTCGCCTGTCCCCGCCGGACGGCAAGGGATGGCGGCAACTGGGAGATCTCTATCGCCTAGCCGGGGTGCCGCGTGAAGCGGCCCGGGCGTACCTGAAGGCTTTCGGAAATGACGCAGGCGCGGCAGAGCTGGACCTTCTATCCGATACATGGCTGCAAGCCCATGAGCTGGATAAGGCGCTCGTTGCCGTCCGCCTGGCGGCGGGGAAGGTGCCGACCGCAAAACGTTGGGCCAGGGTCGGCGATATCTGCCTGAATCAAAAAAAATTCCAGGAGAGCCTCACCGCTTATCGCAATGCCGCGGCAATGGACGATCCCGACGGCAGGATGAGCCTCATGGCCGGGGTGGCGGCATTGAAACTGGAGCGGCTTTCGGTTGCTACCGACTGCTTCAGCAGCGCCATCCAAAACGCCGCGCCGAAAAGCGCGGTCGCCAGAAAGGCTTCCGCTTATCTGACGGTGCTGTCGGCGTCCCAAAAAAATGCCTCTTTCAGCGAAAGAGGCATGAACTAAAAGCGGGGAAGAGCGTTCAGGCGTCGACGGCCACCAGAGAGGGAGAGCTCTTTTTCGAGCTTCTGAATCTTGGTGAGCTGTTCCGCGGAGAGTATGGTGGGTTTCAGGTCCTTTAGGAAAATGCCAGCAGAGTTGTCCCGGTTTCTTTTTCCATCGACTGGACGGCCGTCAGATTTTGTTGATCCAGATTTGAAAGGCTGCAAAGCATGGTGACCTCCTTTGGTTTACCGTCAGGTTGGTTGGTTCATGGCTTCCTGACGAACTAAATTCCCCACCGTTTCCTTGGCATCACCCAGCATCAGATGAGAATTTGGCCAACGGTAAAGGGGGTTGTCCACACCGGCATAGCCCGGTTGGGTATCGTAGTTGCAGATGATCACGTTTTTCGCCTCGTCCACCTTTAGAACGGGCATCCCGTAAATCGGGGTTCCTTCCGCCGTATTGGCCGCGGGGTTCACCACGTCGTTGGCCCCGACCACCACGACCAGATCCGTATTTTTAAATTCCGGATTGATGGCATCCATTTCATAAAGCCGCTCATAGGACACATCGACTTCCGCCAGCAGCACGTACATGTGCCCCGGCATTCGGCCCGCCACGGGATGTATGCCGAATTTCACGTCTTTTCCGCTTTTTTCCAGAAGGTCCGCCAGCTGTTTGACTTCCGACTGGGCCTGGGCCAGGGCCATGCCGTATCCCGGCACAATGACCACGTTTCGTGCATTCTGGAGAAGTTCCGCCGCGGTCGGTTTTTTTTCTTCAGGTGCCGCAGCCGGCGTTTTTTCAGAAGCCTCGCCGGCCTTCATTGCAACGGCCGCCGTCGTCTTCCCTGCCAGGATTTCGATGAGACTCCGGTTCATCGCCCGGCACATCAGTTGCGTCAGCAGGAGTCCCGAAGCGCCCACGATCCCCCCGATAGCAACCAGCAGGGGGTCGCGAATGGCAAGACCCGCGATGGCGCCGGCCACGCCCGATAAGGAATTCAACAGGGAGATGGTGATGGGCATATCCGCCCCGCCGATCCGAAGGGTAAACCAGATGCCGAAAAACAGGGAAACGGCCAACCCCAGCAATGTGACCGGGACCCATCCTATGCCGGATAGGTTCGACAGCAGGACCAAAATCACCATGGCAACAATGCTGAGACTGGATATCAAGGTATGCCCTGGATAGGTGACGGGTCTCTGATTTATTTTCCGGGCGAGCTTTCCGGCGGCAATCATGCTGCCGCCGAAGGTCAAACCGCCCACGAGCAGGGCTAAGACACCGGTATACCGGGAGAAGACGGCAATCTCTCCAGGCTGGAGCAGCACGGTAACGGCGACCAGGGCGGAGGCCCCCCCGCCAAAGCCGTTGAGCAGGGCGACCGTCTGGGGCATCTGGATCATCTGCACGCGATAGGCCAGATATGCTCCGATCAGGCCCCCGATGAGCATGCAGGCCCAAAGCATGGTCACGCTGATGATGCCGTTGTGAAGCAAGGTGATGACGATGGCGGCAAGCATGCATAACGCGCCCAAGGAATTTCCCCTGACGGCGGTTTTCGGGGAACTCAGCAGGTGGATGCCGTAAAGGATGCCCATGGCCAACAGCAACGATATGATGTTATAGGCAATATTATTCATTTTCTAGTCCCCCGATTTAAACATTTTCAGCATGCGATGGGTGACCAGGAACCCGCCGACAACGTTGATCATCGCCAAAATGACGGCGATCCCCCCGATGATCCGGCTTGCGGTCGCGAGCGCCAGGGCCGTGGCAACCAACGACCCTAAAACGGTAACGCCGGACAGGGCGTTCATTCCGGACATCAACGGCGTATGGAGAAGACTGGGCACATGGCTGATAATTTTATAGCCCACCCATGCCGACACGATAAACAGCAATACCAATAGAAAAGGATTCATATTTCTCCATCACCCCCTATGCCTCATTCATGGCTTCCAATGCCCCGGCATGAACGATTTTCCCTTGGTGGGTCACCAGGGAAGAGGCGATGATTTCATCATCCAGGTTCAAGTCGATCGTGCCTTCTTTAGCGAGGTTGGCCAAGTAATTGTAGATATTGTGAGCAAACATCCAGGTGGAGGTGCTGGGAACCATTCCGGGGATGTTCTTGGTGCCGTCGATGCTGACCCCGTATTTTGTAATGATTTCTCCCGGGCGGGTGGATTCGCAGTTCCCTCCCTGGTCGATGGAAATATCAACGATGGCTCCGCCGGGAGGCATGGATTTGACCATATCATCGGTAATCAGAATGGGCGCCAGTCTCCCGGGAATCAGCGCACACAATATGATGATGTCCGATTTGGCCACAATTTCCTTCAAGGCATTTCTTTCTTTTTCCAGCCAATCATCCGGCAGTTTTTTCGCATACCCCCCATCACCCACCGCCAGATCCTCGGGAATGTCCAGTTCAATTTTTTTGGCACCCAGGCTTCCTGCCTGTTGAATCGCTTCCGAGCGTATATCCGCCGCATACACCACGGCCCCTATTCTTTTTGCCGTAGCCACGGCCTGCAATCCCGCAACGCCGGTGCCGATCACCAGCACATTGGCGGGTTGAATCATCCCGACCACGGTACCGATCATCGGCATGAATTTGGATAAGCGGTTGGCGGCCATCAATACCCCTTTGTACCCTGCCACCGTACTCATGGACGTCAGGGCATCCATGGTTTGAGCTCTGGAAATTCGGGGAACGCCGTCCAAGGTCAACCCGATCACGCCTTTGGCTGCCAGATCCCGCACCATTTGATGGTTGCCGGGGGTCGCCGGGTGAAGGAAGGTGATCAGATACTGGCCTTTTTTCATCATTTCAACTTCGTGCCTGCCGTTATCCCGGTTGAACTGGGGTTCTTTGACCTTGAGAATAATATCTGCCCGGGCATAGAGTTCTTCCACGTTATCCACCAAGACGGCACCCGCATCCTGATATTGCTCGTTCATGAAATACGAACCTTCACCCGCCCCCTTTCCAACGAAGACGTCGGCGCCGCTTCCCACCATTTTCTTTACCGTTTCCGGTATGGCCGCCACGCGTCTTTCCCCTGCCATTATTTCTTTAGGAATGCCTATGGTTAATCCCTGAAACTGCATTGCTGTTACCTCCTCCGTTGTACATGATGACCTGTGCTTCGCCTGTCGGACCAACGCCTGCAGGGTGAATGTACCGGTGATGCACCGAAAAAGACAGGCGGCGCGGTTCAATTCTCCAACATGCCTGGAACCGTAATCTCTGAATAAAGATTCTCCAAAGCTTTTTCGAAAAAGAGCGGTTGAGACGTCGATCTTAATTTTTCGGCGACTTTTCGCACATTCATGCTGATTTTGCCCGAAAATCCGTTTTCGGCGTTTCTCAACAATTGGACCAGGGCCTCGCCGGCAAGAATCCTGGCGTCGTAGTAGATGTTGTCGTCGGCCAGTATCGCGATGACCTGGGAGGTCAGTTCATCGGACGGATTTTGGATTTCCCCGATTCGTTTCAGCGCCTCCTCGCGAAGCCGCCAGTTCCCCTTGTATCGCAGTATCCGCACCAGACCGGGCTGATTTTCCGCCAAGTTGCCGTTATTTTCCAATTCGTCAAAGAGATCCAGAACGGTTCCCCAATCGGTAAGGTTTCCAAAAGGATCTTCTTTCATTGCGTTACTCCTTTTTTTTGCATGATCGTTTTTACACTGTCTTCAGTTGATCAGCATCAACATCGACATTGCCCGGATATACAATTTCGGAGTCCTTATTCATCAGGATATTCCGAATATGTATCCATCTGTGTTGGCGTAAGAAGGTGACCCTGCGGCGTCTTCTTGAGGTCAACGGTATCCTGTGGTTCAAACAGTCGCCGCTCAAGGCGCCTGACCTTTCCTTCAGGCGTAACGGCCAGAAAATCGTTATCTCCTGCATCATCAAGTACGACAAAATATTTGCCGGAAGCTTTGTTTTTCACGAGTTCCATAGCGAATGACTCCGACGGTATTTTTTTGGGTTCATCATTTTCAATTCATCCGGGCATAGAATTATTGTGCCATGCCCGTTTCGCTGGTGTCGACTTAAAGCAAGAGAAATGCCAATCCGGATGAATAAATATAACTATTTGATATGATAGTTTTATTTGGCAAAGATATGGCGGCGGAAAAACAACGACGGGAAAAATCCGCCCGCAAGGAACACGTGAAGCGATATAACACCTAATCAATTATGTTGATTTTCATAGGGGCGACTTCGCCCGGTACGGGCGTTTTAGGCACTCAGGGCGTGGACAACTTCCGAAAAAGTGCTCTTCGGGATATCCCCAGCAGGGCGGCGGCCTGGGTCCGGTTGCCGCCTGCCTGGTGCAGCGCCTTTGAGACCAGGGATTTTTCCAGGTGCTGAACCGCCTCGCGAAGATTTAATTCCGATGCGATCGGCGCTATTTTGACGAATTCCCGTTCGAACAGGGATTCCTGGATTGCGCCGCAATTAACCGCCACAAATCGGTTATTCTTCCTGGCGCTGTGATCATGTATGGCGCGGGCGACCAGTTCCTTGCCGGAACCGGATTCTCCAAATATGGCAATACTTGCATTCGTGGCCGCCGCCTTCAAGATCAGTTCATAAACCTCCTGCATGGCCGGCGAGCGCCCGAGAATATCACCAAGCCGATACCGTTCCTTCAAGGAAGATCGCAGTACCCGGTTTTCATCATGCAGCAAGTCCGCCATGTGCTGGGCGGCCATCTGCTGTTCTTTGATTTCAGTAATGTCCTTGAAGGTCGACAGCAGCGCCGGTTGCCCCTTGAACATAATCGGACTGTGACAAACCTGTATCCAGAATGTCTTTTCCGGTCGTGTAAGGCGGTGAACCACCTCAACCTTGGACTTTATGATATCGTCTGTACACGGGGCGTAGAGCCGGGCAATCTCATCGGCGTCGCCCGCGGGTGGGCTGTACACCGGCCCATTGACCATTTCTTCTGCGGAAGAGATATTGAACATTCTGCAGAAGGCTGGATTTACATAACAAAACCTTGAATTTTGTATAAGCGCGACGCCTTCGTCCACTTGTTCGGTCAGCACGCGATAGCGCTCTTCGCTTTCCTTGAGCGCTTCCTCGGCACGCTTCAGCCACAAAACCTTGCTTAAACGCTCCCCAACGGCCTTTAGCAGGCGCTCTTCCTCCTCGAGAAACGTTCCATCATCACCCTCCGGAGGTGCTTGGATGTAACAGACTTCCACGTCGCCGACATGTTTGCCGTTCAGTATGATTTTGATGCTCTGGCGGCAACGGGTCGGTTTGAAATTTCTCGAGGTATACTCCTGTCCGTCGACACTAATGCGCGCGCAGGCGTTTTCGGGATACTGCCAGGCGGCTGGAATCAGTTCAACGGCGCGCTGCATGATCCATGACAGAGAAACGTCCTGGTTTTCAAGAAGGTTGGAAATGCCGTACAGACAATTCAGCTCCTTGATCCGCTCGGTCAGGGCGTTCGGTGCGGCAGCGACTGCCAATGAATTGCGATCATTTTTATGTTTGAGCATGTCTTGTTGCCTATGGCTGACATTTGACGTTGTTTTCCAGAAGGACGATAGGACAGCCCTTTCAAAGTATCGATTCCAGAAATGTTTTCAGGGCGACGGCCTGGTTGTAGCGGGTCTCCTTTGCGGAAAAAAGGAGCGTAAGCGTTCCCTTTTCGGCGAATTGCAGAAGCTGGTCGATCACATCGACATTCCCTTGCAATTCGGCAAAATATCGTTTCTTGAAGATCTCCCATCTGGACGGGTCATGGGCGAACCATTTTCGCAATTCGGTGCTCGGGGCTGCATCTTTCAGCCACAGATCGGCCCGAACCTTCTTTTTTGAAAGTCCCCGGGGCCATACCCGGTCTACCAGAACGCGGCTTCCATCCGTCTTCTCAGCCGGATCGTATACCCGTTTGATTTGAATGTGCATGATACCTCCGGTAAACAACGTGTTCCAGCAGAAGCACCGCCAGCACGCCCATGACAAAACCATTGCCCAGAAGCGGTATCAGCAATGGTGGAAATGCAGCCCTGACGTCGGGAGGCAGGTAAGAAACGATAATGCTCACCATCGAGGGGATGGCGATAATCAGCCCGTCTTGAAAGGAGAAGCTGTCTTCGCCAAAGGCCACCATCAAGCCGGCGGCCAGCTGCGAGCTCATAATGTACAGCAGGATCGTCCCCACCACCACGGAAGGGATATTCCAGATAAAGGCCACGACACCGGGCAGAAAAGCGATCGCGAGCAAACCGAGGCTCGTGGGAATCAAGGTGAAGCGGGAGGCATTGCCGTTGGCCGCGATGATGCCCGAACTCATGGAGAAGTTCACCGGTCCGATGACGCCGAAAAAACCGGCCAGGATGTTGGACAGGCCGGTCACGGTGATGCCGGCAAAGACCCGGCGTTTCATTGCGGGCGGGTTGATCAACCGCCCGACAGCCTGAATGGAGCCCAGGTCATTGATGGAAAGAGCGATGAAACAGACCAGAAACGAGATCAGCAAACCGGGTTCCCACCTTAAATCGGACGTGAAATCGCTAAAAAATCCGGAGATATACCCCAGCTCACCGCTGTCGCGCCATCCATCGGATGGGGCGATGAGAAGATAGAACAAACTGCCGGCCATGATCGCCCAGACGATCATGGTGGATTTCCAAATCCCCTTGAGCAGTCGATCGGCCGCGAGCATCACGAGCAAAAAGGCCAGAGCGAAACCCAGGTTCGTTACGGCCGTATCCTGCGAAGGGGCGTCCAGAACCATGGCCAGGATGGTCGGTGTGATCGTGAGAGCGATCAGCATCAATATGGTCGCAACGACCCTCGAGGTAAAAAGCCGTGTCAGCCGGGAGAACATCCCGGTGATGCTCAAGAGCGCCAGAAAGGCGCCGCCCGCTGCAATGGTCGTATATACGGCATTGATATCACTGCCGGCACCCGCCAGGATCCCTACCAGCAAAACGGTTGCCGGGCCTGTGATCAACGGCAGGCGGTGCCCCCACATCACTTGGGAGAAAAGCGTCACCGCCACGACGAAAAACAGTTTCTGCATATAAATCAACTGTCTCGCGGCATCGCTGAAATGCAATCCGGCCACTACTTTTCCGATAATAACGACGGTGGCGATGGTGATCGCCAGCCACTGCAGGCCGAAGATCAGGCTTTCAACAAACGGCGGCCGCTCATCCAGATGGTATTTGATCTCCACGTCACTCAAGGTATCCGGCCTCCAATGCCGTTCTTCCTGCCGTCGTTATCGTGTTAGAGGTGATATTCTCCCGCCGCTTCAGGCTGATAAAGCACCTTTTCTATTTTGATCCGCCTTAGCCCGGCCGGTACGCGCCATTCGATGATATCTCCTTCGGAGTGTCCGAGGATGGATGTCCCGATGGGGGAGAGGATGGACAATCTGCCGGCCTTAATGTCGGCATCCCCGGGAAATGACAAAGTAAACACCATCGGTTTGTTTTCGTCAAGATCAACTATCTGCACACGGGAGTTCATGGTAACGACATGCCGGGGCACTTGCCTGGCATCGACGACCCTGCCTTCCTGAAGCTCCGCTTCGAGCTCCTCCAGATCGCCGCGATCCCGATAACTGAATTCACCGGCTGCGGCAAGCAGACTCTCCAGCCGGGAGAGGTCTGACTTCGTGATATATATCGTGCGCTCTTGCATAGGTTTCACTCCTTGAACATTGTTATACGGAAATGATGTGACGGAATGGTTCTTTACGGGACACCGATAAAGGACACCGGCAACAGGTTTTTGGCATAGCCGATACGCGCATGTGTTAAGGCCTGTGCCACCACCAGCCCCGGCACGGTGATGACGAATGCATCATCTTTTTGAAGAACGTAGTCATGGATGTCGCCTTCCTGGGTCACCCATACGCGGCCTTGGAGACAGAACAGGGTTTGATGCCCGCGTTTGCCTCTTATCCCCAACCCCTGGCCGGCCGGCAAATCGATAACCATATCCGGCCTGGAAAGGTTTGACAGAAAAAATCGTTGGTCACCAAACCACGGGGTAGGGTGATCGCAAGCTTGATTATGCATTGAAGACTCTCCATTTCTATCGATCTTTGCGGCAGAGACTTCTCCCGCCGTTATTGTCTTTGGGGTGACTGTCCTAAGCAATGCATGGTCGTGATGCCTTCTTGAAAGTATTCGATAACCGATGACGTATCCGACAACCCGGCGCCGATACTGCAAAACCGATTCAAGGTGCATGTAGAAGGAAGCGTTATATATAGCCTTCGCAATGAATGACATTGGCGCCGAAGGACGGATATCTGCAAAGATGCCTGTCATCACAGTTGATACACAAACCTTTTCCCGTTACCGGGGTTGGTGATTGAGGCTTGTTGGTCATATCGTCTCCAACCCGTATCATCGGTTTGACCGATGCGGGGATATCGTGCATACAAAGATATTCCGATCGGGAGTTGGCCCTGGGATGTATTTCGATAGTGATGCCTACGTCCATGATGAATGCTCCTTTTCATCGAAAAGTATCGCCTAGAAGATGTCTGATGAATCAATTGTCGTGCACGTTCGGCAGGCCTGCCTCTGCATTGAGATTTTTCAAAGCGTTGTCGAAAAAGGGGGGTTGCGGCGTCGACCGTAATTTTTCGGTGATCTTTCGCACCTCCATGCCGATGCAGCCGGCAACGCCGTTGTTGGCGTTTTTCACCAGCTGCATGAGGGCCTCGCCGGCGAGAATTCTGGCGTCGTAATATATGTTGTCGTCCGCAAGAATGGCGATCACCTGGGAAATCAGTTCATCGGACGGATGGTGTATCTTTCCGATAAGTTTCAACGCCTCTTCGCGAAGCCGCCAGTTTCCCTTGTATCGCAGTATTCGGACCAGGCCGGGCTGACACTCCGACAAGTTGCCGTTTTCTCTCAATTCGTCAAAAAGATCGAGAACTGCTCCCCAATCGGTCAAGTTTCCAAAGGGATCCTGTTTCATGAAATGACTCCTTTTTGCAAACGAATGACTTAACAACCCTAATTATTGCTTTTCATCTGCACATGAGATGAGGGTGCGATGCTCTTTTCGGCATAGGTTGTAGCAAGAGGGGTGCCATGGCGGATACATAAATTTAAATATATGATATTATAGAAAAATAATTTCGAGGGTTGGATAGATTGGAAGGCGCTTTGGGATATAAACGCCCGATTGAGATATGAAAAAGTTACTAAGACTTCGAATTAATAATAAATTAATTGTTAGGGCGATTTCGCCCGCGAGGGGCGATTCAGGCACTTAAGGTGCACTCATTTTTCGATAAAGCGTTCTTCTTCGGGATGTCCCCAGCAGGACGGCGGGTTTGGCTGACATTTGACATCGCTATTGGTTATTGCCAAGGCGACGGCCTCGGCCGCCTGGATGCCGTCGGCGGCGGACGATACGATGCCGCCAGCGTACCCGGCCCCCTCGCCGGCGGGAAAAAGCCCCCGGATGCTCGTGCTCTGGCCGTCCGCGCCCCGGACGATCCGTAAGGGGGAGGAGGTGCGGGTTTCGACGCCGGTGAGAACGGCGTCGTCGAGGGCGAATCCCTTGATCTTTCTGTCGAAGGCCGGGATGGCCTCACGCAGCGCCGCGATCGCATAATCCGGAAGCGTCGGTGCCAGATCCGTCCATCGGATTCCGGGCCGGTAAGAGGGCTGGACAGCACCCGGGGAGATCGACGGCCGACCCGCCAGGAAATCGCCGACCCGCTGTCCGGGCGCGTCATAGTTTTCTCCTCCAAGGATAAATGCGTGCTGCTCCCACCGGCGCTGAAAATCGATTCCCGCCAGAGGGCCGCCGGGATAATCTTCCGGGGTGACGCCGACGACGATGGCGCTGTTGGCGTTTTGCGCGCTCCGGGCATATTGGCTCATGCCGTTGGTGACGACGCAGCCGGGCTCCGAGGTCGCCGCGACCACCGTGCCGCCCGGGCACATGCAGAAGCTGTAAACCGTACGGCCGTTTGCGCAGTGGTGGACCAGCTTGTAGTCGGCCGCGCCCAGCAGCGGATGGCCGGCCCGTTTCCCGTAGCGGGCACGGTCGATGAGCGTTTGGGGATGTTCGATGCGGAGTCCCACGGAAAAGGGCTTTGCCGTCATGGCCACCCCCTGTTCCGCCAGCATCGCGAAGGTATCGCGGGCGCTGTGGCCGATGGCCAGAATCACATGGGCGGCGGCGATCTTCTCCCCGTTGTCCGTAACGACGCCCCGGATCCTTCCATTGGTGATATCCATATTCCGGACCTGCGTCCGGAAGCGGATCTCGCCGCCCAGAGACACGATGGTTTTCCGCATGGCTTCCACCACGGCGACAAGTTTGAAGGTACCGATGTGGGGCTTGCTCACATAAAGAATTTCCGGCGGAGCGCCGGCCGCGACGAATTCGCCCAGCACTTTGCGGGTCAGGTGTCTGGGGTCCCGGATCTGGGTGTAGAGCTTGCCGTCGGAAAAGGTGCCCGCGCCGCCTTCGCCGAACTGAACATTCGATTCCGGATTGAAATCGCGCCGCCGCCAGAACCGGAAGGTGTCGGCGGTGCGCTCACGGACGGTCTTGCCGCGTTCGAGCAGCAGGGGGCGAAATCCCATCTGGGCGAGGATCAGGCCGGCAAACAGGCCGCAGGGCCCCGTGCCTATTACCACGGGCCGGATCTTGAGAGGGAAGGAAGCCCGTGCGACAAAATGGTAGCGGGTGTCGGGGGCCGGCCTGACATGCGGATCGCCGCCCAGGCGCGCAAGAATCTCGGCTGCTTTCGGTGTTTCCACGTCGAGGGTGTAGATAAAGGTGATGCGGTTACGGTTGCGGGCGTCGGTGCCGCGCCGGAATATCGTATATCCCGTCAGCTCATGACCGGGGATGTCCAGCTTTTCCAGGATGGCCTCCCGGATCATACCTGCGGGGTGATCGATGGGGAGGCGCACCTCCGTGATGCGCAGCATATCGAATGTTCCTATGCCGGCAGGGTTCCAACATCGGCCTGCCGCATCCGATTCAGGAATTCGGCGGCCGCAGGTGTGCCCTCGGCGGGAGACCACGCGGCGAATTCGGCCGCCGTATGGGGATCGTAGGGACCCGGCTTGATCTCGGCAAATACGGCGGCATCGCTCATGGCAACCCACGAATGCCATATTCCGGGCGGCAGTTCAAATCCCAGGGTCTCGGCTGTCGGGCCTACGGAAACCCGATCCGTCACCCTGCCGACGTCGTCGAACATGAGAACGTCGAACAGCCCCTGGACGACAATGGCAAATTCCGCCGCAACGGGGTGCCTGTGGGGGCGGAAATAGGAATCCTTCCGCGCGGCGATGAAGTATCGCTGGATGGGGTCATCGGGCGTTTCGTGGATGTTGTGGTTCGTGCGGCCACGGGGATTTCTGCCGGCCTCGACGATCATTCGGTTCAACAGATCTGTGGTGAATTTTTTCATAGGTCCGGCATTCTTAATTATTCCATATCGAACTCTTTGATGTCGAACCAGTAGCCGGTGCGGCTGATGTAGTCGAGTTCGGCCTGAACGATATCGATATGCTCGTTTTCGATCTCCAGGAACCGTGCGAACATCGGCCGGGTATCATCGGCCATTTCATCGACCATTTCCTGGTAAAACCGGCTGGTTTCCACCTCCACCGCAAGGGCTTTGGCAAGCATTCTTTTCTCATCCGTCCGATCTTCCTTTGACATTGTCCGCTTCAGCGCCGCCATTTCGTCGCGTACAGTTTTTGCGGGAGGCACAATGGAGGTCAGATCGTCTATTCGAATCATGCCCGACCGATCCCACTCCTCCAGTTTGTAACGCAGATAATCGAGGTGCCGCTGCTCCTCTTTCGCCAGCAGTGCAAAGACACGCCTGCCGGTCGGGTCCCGGGTGGCGTCTGCCGCATCCCGGTAAAGGTCCCGAATCTTGGTTTCATATGCGATGGCCGTCTGAATTGCTTCACCCGGTGTCATTAGATATCCTTCCGTTCTATAGCGGCGCGGTGGGTTGCGTTATCGGAGCGTCGGCGCCGGTTCTCCCGGCAGCCGCCGATCATCTCTTCATGGAGATTTCTGCCATGTATGTGATGTATGGTACAGTACTTTCGATGAAAATAAGACATGATTATCATAAATACAGGCCCGGAACAAGCCTCTGCATCTGACCGACGGCGTCGGTGAATGTGCGACAGGTCCAAAGGCGGCAGCTGAGGCTTTCGTTTGGATTTTAATTGACCTGATATGCGATTGAGTGATTTTATACATCTGTATAAAGATGGAAGACAAACAGATGTGAAGTGAACACGGAGGCGGCACGGACTTGGATACTTTCGGAAACAGAACCGGTCGACAGGCGGGGCAGGCGATGGTAAGGGCTTTGACAACCGTAAAGAGATCCTTATCGCCATGCGGCATGTTCAAACAAAGGATTGCATCGATCACATTCTGGATGATCGCGTTTTGGGCGGCGACGGTCGTCGTGAATTCCGCCGCCGTTCGGCACGCTCTTGCCGCGGAGGAGATGGAGATGCTGACGGCGGCCATGTCGAAGCACCTGGTATGCCATCCGCTGGAACTGATGAGCCTTGAAAAGCAGGAGCTCGCCGTCGCGTCACGTGATCTCTGTCTGGCATCGGTCTATCATCAGACGGGCCTGTGCCCCCTCTGGGTCACGCCGGCGGGCCCCCGACCGGGGGCGTCCGTCGTTCTCGATTTTCTTCTGAAAGCCGAAGCCGAAGGGCTTGACCCGCAAAATTACGAGGTCGACCAGATTTCTGCGCTCTTCACCGCGCATCAGCCCGACGCGCTGGCCCGACTCGATACCTTGTTGACCTTCAATCTCATCAAATACATCCATGATGTCAGCCGGGGCCAGATCAAACCGCGCAACGCCGATCCGGCCCTCTTTGCCGAGGCGGGCGACATTAATTTTGAACCGCTTGACACCATCGAAAAGGTGCAGAGCACCCCTGACCTTGCCGGTTATCTGGCGGGCCTGCCTCCCGCGCATGCGCATTATACCAAGTTAAAAAAAGCATTGAAGGCTTACCGGGCCATCGAAAAAGCCGGCGGATGGCCGTCCATTCCGGCTGGAAAGACCATCCGGCCGGGAGACCGGGATGAGCGTATCCCGGTTGTCATCCTGCGACTGGCCGTCACCGGCGATCTGGATCCGGGAATCGTTCAGGCACCATTCTATGACCCTGCGCTGAAACGTTCGATCGCGAGATTCCAAACCAGGCACGGGCTTGCGCCGGACGGCGTCATCGGGCCCAATACCCTGGCAGCCATGAATGTGCCGGTATCGAGCGACATCAAACAGATCATCATCAATATGACGCGCTGGCGCTGGCAGGAGCATGATCTTGGCGAAAAATACATTCTCGTGAACATCGCCAATTTCGATCTCACCGCATTCGAGAACGGCCGCGAGGTGTTCACTTTGCCGGTGATCGTGGGAAAATTCCAGCACCAGACGCCTATTTTCAGCGACCGGATCAACTATATCGATCTCAACCCCTTCTGGAACGTGCCGACAAGCATTGCCCGAAATGAAGACCTGCCGAAGCTCAGAAAAGATCCGCAATACCTGAGGAAGCGGCATGTGCGATTGTTTTCCGGATGGGGCGCCGACGCCGTGGAACTCGATTCGAGCGCGATCGACTGGCGGAATGTCAGCCCGGCAAGAATGGCGCAGTTCAAGCTCCGTCAGGATCCCGGGCCGTGGAATGCACTGGGGCAGGCGAAATTCATTTTTCCCAACAAGTACGATGTTTATCTTCACGACACGCCCACCCAGAATCTCTTTTCACGCACCCTGAGAGATTTCAGCCATGGCTGCATCCGGGTCAGCGATCCATCGCGACTGGCCGCTTTTGCGCTGTCGAACGCACCGGGCGGCTGGACAGCCGAAAAAATCGACGCGCTCCTGAAAGATGGAAAGCGTGCCACCCTGCATCTGACCACACCGCTGCCGGTGCATATCACTTATCAAACCTCCTGGGTTGACAAAAGCGGTATAATATATTTTAATAGAGATGTTTACGGACGGGATCAAAAACTGCGAAAAGCCCTGTTCAACGATTGACGGAAACGCCCGGCGGCAAGAAGGATGCGTGAGAGCGGGGCGCTCTGCAAGCAAACGGCGGAAGCCGACCATAATCCAGACTGAATGAAGGATAAATCCCCAATAATGATGATAGAGCGAAAAGAATAACTATTCTGAAGTTCGACTATCTATGAAAAAGGGCAATTGCTTATGCTCACCATCAGTCGACGTCGATTTCTTGTTGCTTCCGCCCAGGCGGCAGCAGGATGGATCGTCTGTCCGCCGCTCAGCTGCTGGGGGAGGACTCTCAAAAGGAAATACCCTCAAAAAAAAATTCCCCTGTCGTTCTTCCATACCCATACGGAAGAATGTCTGACCATTGCCCACACCCCCGGCCGATGCTCCCGAACGGTGCAGAAGAAAATCAAGGTGTTTCTCCGGGATTTTCGCACCGGAGACACCCATTACATCGATCCGGCGCTTCTCGATATTCTCTGCAGGGTCCAACTGGCGGTTGGAAGCCGCGGCATCATCGAGATCATTTCCGGATACCGTTCTCCGCAGACCAACCGGGAGTTGCGTCTCATGAGTCGCGGCGTCGCCAAAAAAAGCCTGCACATGAAAGGGCAGGCGGTCGACATCCGGATCACCGACATTCCGACCGCAAAAATTCGCGACACTGCGGAAGCCCTCCGTACCGGCGGTGTGGGATACTATGCCGCGTCCGATTTCGTGCATCTCGACACGGGGGAGTACAGAACCTGGTAACCGAACACGCTCCCGGCTGCGCGGTCCCCGCTGATGTGGAGATCGTTGGCGGACACACCCGGGCGGCTCGGGTTCACCGCTCGGGCGGTGCCATGAATTCGGGCCCCACCGGCGCTTCGATGGTCTCCTGCAGGATCTCGTCGACCGCATGCTTGAACGCGTCATCGATGCGCCATCCGTCGATCTCGTCCAAAGGCGCCATCTGCTCGGGCCTGCGTCCTCCCCAGATCGCAATCTCCACATTCATATCGAGCACCCAGCGAACGGCGGTCGGCAGCAGCGGTTTGCCGAAACGATCCCTCGCGAGCTGTTCGATACGCTCCGCGGCCTTGAGATACTGGCCGAAGCGGGGCTGTTGAAACTTGGGGTCGTTCTTTCGCAGGTCGTCTCCGCCGAATTCACGATCCGCGGTCATTTTCCCCGACAGCAGGCCACGGCACAGCGCGCCGTATGTCATGAGGGCGATATGGTTCCGCCGGCAATAGGCCGAGATGCCGCCTTCAATCTGCCGCTCGAATAAATTATAGGGCGGCTGGCAAACATTCAGACCGGCGGCGTTCCGGAAGGCATCCATCTGCTCGGGATCATAGTTGCTCACCCCGATGGCGCGGATTTTGCCCTGATCTTTCAGGCTTTCCATGAGGCGGGCGGTTTCCTCGAACGGAACCGCCGGATGGGGCCAGTGGATGAAGTAAACGTCGACGACGTCCGTTTGCAGGCGACGCAGGGAATCCTCGACCTCCTTTGCGATGCGTTCAGGGTGCGAATTGCGAAAGACTTTCTCGTCTTTCCATTCCAGTCCCGCTTTCGTCGAGATAAAGATTTTATCCCTCTGTCCGTATTGCTTGATCGCTTTTCCGACAATCTCCTCCGAGCGGCCGAATCCATAGACCGGAGCGGTGTCGATGAGCGTCACGCCCTTGTCCAGGGCGGCATGAATCGTGTCGATGGCGGCCTTCTCATCGGTGCCGCCCCACATCCACCCGCCGATCGCCCATGTTCCTAAGGCAATGCGGGAAACGTCCAGGTCCGTACCCGGTATTTTCACGGTTTCCATTTTGGTCTCCTTTCAATATGTATTATAGTAGGGTTGTGATTCAATATGAGAAACAACCTAGAAAAAACCCGGCGTGTTGTAAATGGGGTCTGAAGGGTATTCCGAACGAGAGATGGTATTTCGTATAATGGAGTGCCCGTCGGATCACCATGCATGGATACACCATGCTGATGGACGTTAAAATGCGAAGCTCACTTGAAAACAAAGGAGGATGCTATGGTGGAAACCGGAGATCGAGGGCGCTTGAAGACCATTATCGACCGTGAGAAGCTGATGCGCTTAAAAACCTGCGCCGCGTGCGGTCAGCCGTTCAATCTGGGAGATCCCGTTGTGCTGGCATGCGGCGCCTGGGATGGACCATCCACGTTGATTCATGAGAACGAAGCGGTATACGACGAAGAGACATCCAGCTATGTCGAACGCAGATGTTTCGAAGCGCGAAAGAGCCAGTGATGTGAAATCTACGGCGTGCGGCCGTCTGCGGGATCGTGCAATCTTTCGGCCGGCGGTGCGTAATCGATATCATGAGAAATAATGTGCCGGGGAGAGTCGGCGACGTCCCTGCCCGGCTTCGTTGGGCCGGTGGGTCCTGTCAGTTTTTTCCGGGCCGGGGAACATCGTTTTTGCCGACATTTTCATCCATCGCCTTGGCCTTTCCCTGGGACCGATCGTCCGCGTCGGCGTCGGGACTATGCTGTTCGACGTGGCGCCCGGGTGCGTATATCAGCTCGGTCAGGAGGGGAAAATGGTCCGACCCGAATTTCCGAAGCCTGCGGATGTCCGCCAGGGCGAAATGGCTGCTGTGAAAGAGATGGTCGAGGGGCCACCGCAGGAACCAGTAGTCTGCATGGAAGGTGTTGAACATGCCCCTGCCGACCCGCGGATCGAGCAGCCCGCTCAACTTCCTGAACAATCGGGTTGTCTCCGACCAGGCGACATCGTTCAGATCGCCGGTCACGATGACCGGATCAGTCGTTTCCGCGACGCTTCTCGCCACGACGATCAATTCCGCGTCACGCTCCGAAGAGTCTCCGTTTCCGCTGGGCCGGGGCGGGGTCGGATGCAGGAAGTGGACGTCGATCCTGTCGCCTGAAGGAAGCGTCACCCCGGCGTGCATCGATGGAATATGGGGCTCCACAAGGAAGTCGATCCGGCTGTCGGCCAGCGGGTATTTCGAATAGACATGCATGCCGTACAGATTGTCGAGCGGGCACTTGAGGGTGTGGGGATAATCCGGCTCCAGCGCATCCAGCCGTGACTGCCACCAGGCGTCGGATTCGAGGGTGACCAGAATATCCGGCGCGTTCTCGCGTACCATGTCGATGAGGACGCCGGCGTTGCGGTTGGGGGTCAGGACATTGGCCGTCATGATACTGATGGTTCTCCGCCGCTTCGGGTCCGCCGCCGATGCCGTCTCGACCGGAAAGAGCCGCATATACGGCACGATCCACCATGCCTGATAGGCCAGACAGCCTAAGGCAACGAGGGGCAGGGACCATGTCCATAAGTGCGACAGGTCGAGCAGCGCGCCTTCCAGCAGCAGCAGGAGCAGGGAGATCGTGAAAAGCTGCAGGCGCGGGAAATCCAGAACGCGCACCCACCAGCCTTCATATCGCCATAACGGCAGCAGTGTAAAGGCGGCAAGCGCAATCGTCAGGACCAGAAAAGTGACAAACATCCCCGGGACGCCCTAAGATCCCAGAAGGCAGTTTTCGGCGCTGCCTTTCGTATCGTAATACCTCGCTTCGATAAGGTTTTCCTCCGGATCCCTGAAATAGATCGATGTTCCCGTACCGTGGGCTCCCCATCGGGGAACAGGCCCATCCTCGACAGCGACGCCCGCTCGGTGAAGCCTCTGTCTGAGATCCTCCCATGTTTTTTTGCCGATCGCAAGGCAGAAATGGTTCATGTTGCCATGCCCTTTTTGAGCCTGCGGGTCCTTTTCCCACATATTTTTCGGAAAAAGGTCGATGATCGTATCCTTGTTGAGCCGTACAGACCCGAACGGCACCTTGCCTGCGTGGTATTCCTCCAGCCGCTCGGGCTTCATCTCGAGCACTTCCGCATAAAAAGCGATCATCCTGTCGACGTCCTCCACATTCAAAACGATGTGGTCCATCAGATATTCCATAACCTTCTCCTTGTTAAATCATCGTTATGTCGGTTTGGTTCATATATCGCCTGCGCGACGTCAGTCGATCTTTCCGACGGCGAAACAGCATCAGAAAAAGCAGTGTCAGACAGAGTTGGGCGGTACGTTTCATGCGATACTCCGTTGCGGTTGCATGTCGATTCATCTGAGGAAGCGTTCCAACGCTCGGTCGGTTTCCCGGTCCATGTCCGGCGGCACATAGGCCGCGAGGAGGGCGTCGGCGGCGTCGGTGGCCTGGGCGGCGAGATCCCTGCCGTCGGCCGCCCATTTTTCGTAGGTGGATCGCTGGAAAAGTTCCGGATGGTGGATTTCGGTTCTGAAATTTTCGAAGGTGTGGCGGGCGGTGAGGTAATTTCCCCGGGGGCCGATCTGCCGGATCGCATCCGCGGCAAGGGCTTCGTCCGAGACGTCGAAGGGACGCATCCAGCGGCGGGCATAGGCGGCGGCCTCGGCGTCCAGTACCATTTTTTCCTTCGAGGCGGCGGCGAAGCTCGCCAGGTGCCCGCATCCCGGGAGGTGATTGATCCGGTTGGCCATGGCCGTCGCGAAATTGAACATCGACTCGGCGCCCGACTGGAAATCGCAGGTGAGCGCGTCGGTGGCGCCCACGTTGCCCCGGGTCAAAAGACCGTAGAATCGGGCGATACGGGCCGCGGCCGATTCCATCAGACGGGCCTCGGGCGACCCGTAGGTGCCGCCCATGGTCCGCATGTCGATGCCGGAGGGAAAGGTGCCGTAGAAGACCGGAAGTCCCGGACGGACGAGCTGTGCGAGGACCAGAAGCCCCAGCACCTCGCAGTTGTTGAGGAGGACGTTGCCGGCGGCGGTGCACGGACCGGTGCTGCCGGTAGCGGGCGTCGGGGAGAGGCTGACCGGCATGCCGTATTCGGCCGACAGTATCAGAAAATCGCCCTGCTCCCGGCTGACGGCAAGAGGGGAGAGGGGATTGATGGTGGCCTGGGCGTAAGCCGTCTGCCGGTCGGCGTCGGCCCGCATCCGCTCGCGGGTGATGCCGAAGGCGATGCAGAGAGGATCGATATCGCTCCCGTCCATGAAGATGTAAGGCTTGTCGGAACAGCGGATCTGGTTGACCATCATGAAGGTGGGCAAGGCTTCAGGCGGGATATCGCAGGGGGTCACGAGGTTGCCCGTCATCTGGATAGCGGGCAGCGACTGGGCCAGTTTCATGAGATCGATATAGTCGCCGCCCGTGGCCTTGCGCCGCCGCCGATTCCCTTCGATGATGAACGGCGCCGAGCGCCCCATCCCTACGGCGCTCTCGTCCGGATGGAAGATAATGGTGTTGGCGGGATTTCTGGCCATCAGCGTGCATCGGGAGGAAACGGTGTCGAGAGCGGCCTCCACGGCGGTCTCGGGAAAAAACACAACCTGCCCGTCGGTCTTGAATCCGCGGGTTCTGAACAGGTGAAGCGCCGCTTCCGATTCGAACCACATGCCGGTGTGGGAGAGAATGTCGGTGGTATGATGATGAATCCGGTAAAAATCCTCCCGGGTCAGCTGGCCGCCGGGAAAAATGCCTGCATCGATGGCGCGGAAACGGGGCATGGTCGTTCTTTCAGTCCAATGGTTCAATCACATGGGTTGCGGTGTTGTGGCGGGCATACGCCCGGATTTCGCCCACGGCGTCCTCGACCGCCTGCACGACCTCGCCCCGTCGGAGGACATCGCGCATCGTATGAATGTCGATGTAAAGATCCCGGTCCGCGGCCATGAACGGAACATGCCGGCGGATCGCCCGGTACGCCGCGTCGGTCCCCCTGCCGGCGGCCATGGGCTGTTTTTTTCGGAGGAGGTCGTATGCCTGGGCCGCGCAGAGCAGCTCGATGGCCACGACATTCTCGACGTTGTCTAAAATCTCCCGGGTCTGCCGCATGGCGATCGACCCCATGCTGACGTGGTCTTCCTTGTTGGCGGAGGTTGGGATCGAATCGACGCAGGCCGGATGGGCCAGCACCTTGTTTTCCGAAACGAGGGCCGCGGCCACGTACTGGCCGATCATGTAGCCCGAGTTGAGGCCGCCAGGCTCGATGAGGAAGGCCGGAAGATCGCTCAGCTGCGGGTTGACGAGCCGTTCGATCCGCCGCTCGGACACGCTGCCCAGCTCGGCAAGGCCCATCGACAGGTAGTCCGCGGCCATGGCGACCGGCTGGCCGTGGAAATTGCCGCCCAGACGGACCTCTTCGATATCCGCGAAGATGAGCGGATTGGTCGTGGTGGCGTTGATCTCGATGTCGATGACCCGTTTGGCGTGCGCCAAGGCGTCTTTGCTCGCGCCGTGAATTTGGGGCGAACATCGGAGAGTGTAGGCGTCCTGGACCCGTGCGCAGCCCTTGTGGGAGGCGATGATCTCGCTGTCTGCGGTCAGGCGGAGCATGTTGTCGGCCGTCAGGATCTGGCCGGGATGGGGGCGGACCTGGTGGATGCGGGGGTCGAACTCGGAGCTGCTGCCCATGAGCACCTCGAGGGTCATGGCGCAGGCGATATCCGCCATCTTCGAGAGCCTAACGGCGTCGCTGACCACCAGCGCCCCCAGTCCGGTCATGAGCTGGGTGCCGTTGATCAGCGCAAGCCCCTCTCCGGCCGCAAGCGCCAGCGGGGCGAGCCCGACGGCGGCCGTGGCTTCCGCCCCCGGCATGCGCCGGCCCTGGTATACGGCTTCGCCCCGGCCGATCAGCACCAGGCCCATGTGGGCGGTGGGCGCCAGGTCTCCGCTGGCCCCGACCGATCCCTTTTCGGGAATGACCGGCGTAACACCCGCGTTGAGAAAGGCGAGTAGATACCGGAGCGTCTCCATCCGGCAGCCGGAATAGCCGAGGGAAAGATCGTGGACCCGGAGCGCCATGACGGCGCGGACCACCTCGTCGGGCAGCGGATTGCCGACGCCGGCCGCGTGGCTCATGAGGATGTTCTCCTGAAGCTTCCGGGTGTCGGCCGCGGAGATCGAGACGTTGCAGAGTGCTCCGAAGCCCGTCGTGATCCCGTAGATGACCCTCTTTTCCGCCACCCACCGCCGGATGAGCCGGCTCGTCTTTTCGACCCTCGCCTCGCCGACCGGGGAAAACGCCGCCGTCGCCCGCTCCCGGGCCACGGCCACCAGGTCGTCGATGGTCAGATCGTCCTTGTCCAGAAAAATTACCGGCATATGCAGCGTCCTCTCTCAAACGGAATCTTGCGGTTATCGGGGGATTTCAGAAAACCCGCTCGCCGCGTTTGTAGACGGCGGCGACCGGCGATACGCCGGCGTGATAGGCCAGAATCGTCGGTGAATCGCCGTCCAGGAAAAGAAAATCCGCCTGCTTGCCCGCATCGAGGCTGCCGGCGGTTTTGGCGGCGCCCACCGCGTAGGCGGCGTTCAGCGTGGCCGCGGTCAGGGCCTCGAAGGGGGTCAGGAACATGTTGATCACCGCAAGCCCCACGGCAAACGGCATCGATTCGGTGTAGCTCGATCCCGGGTTGCAGTCGGTGGCCAGGGCCACGGGCAGGCCCATGTCGATCATGTGCCGGGCCCGGGCGTAGGGTTTTCTCAGGCTGTAGGCCGTTGCCGGCAGCAGGACGGCCGTCACGCCGGCGCAGGCCATGCGCCGGAGGTTGTCGTCGCCGGCCGCCAGAAGGTGGTCGGCCGAAACGGCCCCCATCTCCGCGGCCAGCCCCGCGCCGCCCAGGTCGTGCACCTCGTCGGCGTGGATTTTGATCCCCAGCCCCGCCGCTTTGGCGGCCGTGAGGATCCGGCGGCCCTGGGCGATGGAAAAGACGCCCTCCTCGCAGAAGACGTCGCAGAACCAGGCGATGCCCTGGTCGCGCACCGCCGGGATCATCTCATCGATCAACCGGTCCACGAAGGCGTCGGGCCGGTCCCGGTGATCCTCGGGCACGGCGTGGGCGCCCAGGAAGGTGGGAACCACGTCCATGTCCGTTTCGCGGCCGAGCCGGTCGATGACCCGGAGCATCTTGAGCTCGCCTGCGGTGTCGAGGGCGTAACCGCTCTTGATCTCGAGGGTGGTGGTGCCGAGGCGGAGAGCGGAAAGCAGATGGCGGCGGCTCGTTTCGAAGAGCTCGTCTTCCGAAGCGGCGCGGACCGCCCGCACCGACGAGAGAATGCCGCCGCCCTGCGCGAGGATCTCCAGGTAGGGGGTGCCGGCCATCCGCAGGTCGAATTCCGCCTCCCTCAGCCCGGCGAAGCACATGTGGGTATGGGGATCGACGAAGCCCGGAATGACGGTGCGGCCCCTGCAGTCGACGATCTCGTCCATCCTGCCGATATCCGTCCGGCCGCGGACCACGGCCGCATCGCCCACATCGGTGATCACGCCGTTGTCGACGACGAGAGCGCCCTGTTCATGGACGCGGATGCGCCCCTGATCTCTTCCGGCCGCCGGAGCGCCGGTGTCCGTGGGGGTGTAGATGCGCGCGTTTTTGAACATCCGTGTGCTCATCCGTCTTCTCCCGCCTGCCCCTGCACCGCAAACAGTGTGTCCACCGTTTCACGCACGAGGTCTTCGTCGGCCAGATACGGTATGGTGATCTGGTCGCCGTCCGGGTTTTCCCGGTTATAGGCCATGGCAACGGACATGGCGTTCGGATTGCGCGCCCAGCTGCGCCGGGCGACCCCGCCCATGACGTCCCACGACATGGCCCGTCGGATGATCGCATCGATCCGTTCGCTGCCGTCCAGCACCAGGCCGAAGCCGCCGTTGACGGCCTTGCCGATGCCGGTGCCGCCGCCGTTGTGCAGGGCCACCAGCGACATGCCGCGGGCGGCGTTGCCGGCGAAGCAGTGGACGGCCATGTCGGCGGTCACGTTGCTGCCGTCCCGGATGTTGGCGGTCTCCCGGAAGGGGGAATCGGTGCCGCCGGGATCGTGGTGGTCGCGGCCGAGCATGATCGGCCCCACCTCGCCCGATCTGACCATGGCGTTGAACCGGAGGGCGATGGCTGTACGGCCGGCGGCGTCCTGGTATAGGATGCGGGCCTGGCTGCCGACCACCAGGCGGTTCTTCTCCGCGTCTCGGATCCAGACGTAGTTGTCGCGGTCTTCGGCCCGGCGTTCGGGGTCGATGCAGGCCATGGCGGCCCGGTCGGTCCGGGCGAGATCCTCGGGCTTTCCGCTCAGGCAGACCCACCGGAACGGGCCGTAGCCGTAGTCGAAGATGGGGCCCATGATGTCTTCGAAATACGACGGGAAGATAAAGCCGTCCTTGGCGTCCCGGCCGTTTCGGGCCGCCTCGGAGACGCCGGCGTCGAAGACCGCCTTCAAAAAGGCGTTGCCGTAGTCGAAAAAATAAACGCCGCGTGCGGCAAGAATCCGGATGAGCGCGAAATGTCTGCGGAGACTCTTGTCGACCAGCTCCCGGAATCTTGCCCGGTCCGACGCGAGCAGGCGCGTGCGCTCTTCGAAGCTCACCCCCTGCGGGCAGTAGCCGCCGTCGTAGGCCACGTGGCACGAGGTCTGGTCCGAGAGGAGATCGACCCGGATATTCTTGGCCGCGATGTATTCCAGCAGATCGACGATGTTGCCGTGGTAGGCGAGCGACAGCGGCGTTTTCGCCCGCACCGCGGCGGCGGCCTTGATGAAGATCTCGTCGGGGTCCGGCGACATCTCGTCGATCCATCCCTGGTCGAGACGGGTTCGGATGCGCGAGACGTCGACCTCGGCGATCACCGAGACGGCGCCCGCGATGGCGGCGGCCTTGGGCTGGGCGCCGCTCATGCCCCCCAGGCCCGACGAGACGAAGAGCAGGCCGCCCAGGTCCTGGCCGGGTCCGACATGGCACATCTTCCGGCCGGCGTTGAGCAGCGTGTTGTAGGTGCCGTGGACAATTCCCTGGGGTCCGATGTACATCCACCCGCCGGCCGTCATCTGGCCGTACGACGACACGCCCATCTGGGCAGCGATCTCCCAGTCGTCGGGGTTGTCGTACAGGCCGACCATGAGGCCGTTGGTGATGATGACCCGCGGGGACGCCGGATCGGACTTGAAGAGCCCCAGCGGGTGGCCCGACTGCATGACGAGGGTCTGGGCGTCGGTCAGTGCTTCGAGATAGCGCCGGATGAGCCGGTACTGCATCCAGTTCTGGCACACGCTGCCGGTTTCGCCGTAGGTGACCAGCTCGTAGGGGTAGAGGGCCACGTCGACATCGAGGTTGTTGTCGATCATGACCTGGAACGCCTTTCCGGCCAGGCACTTGCCCCGGTAGTCATCGATCGGCCGGGCCTTGACAGGCTCTTCGGGCCGGAACCGGTAGCCGTAGATCCGGCCGCGCGCTGCGAGCTCCTTCATGAACTCAGGGGCCAGCTCACGGTGGTAGGCCTCGGGGATGTATCGAAGGGCGTTTTTGAGGGCGGTCTCGGTCTGGGCGCGCGAGAGGCGAAAGCCCCGGTCGGGCGCCCGCCGGATGCCCGGAAGAAACGCCGGCATCGGCGGCAGGGCGCCGTCCGGCTGGATGGTCATGGCCTCGGAAATCTGTTGACTGGTGAACATGGCGGTTTTCCTTTGCCAAAATCTTTACCTGAAAGGCTGGAGAATATCGGTCGTGGATGTTTTCGGGAGGATCAGGATCCTATTCGGTGCCGATAAAGATCCCCCGGGAGACGTTCTTGATTTTTTTTTGCAGTTTCAACCGAAAGATGATGTTGTGGATTTTTTTGCGATCGAACCCGGTTGTTTCGGCCAGCTCCGAAATGGCGATGCCTGTCGTGCTGCGCTGGATGAGGGATTCGACCCACGCACAGGCGGACTGCCCGGCGGGCGCTCCCGCGGCGGCGGGTTCAGCCGTCGATTTTCCCGTCGGCGCATGTTGGCGGGATTTGACGGCTGACGTTTTCGCGTTCTTCCGGAGTGCTTTTTTCCGGTTGGCCGATGACGTTGAATCTGCCCTGGCTGTTTTGGCCTGGCGCACCGGCGTTGAAGATGTCGTTTTTGATCTTCCGGCGGCGGCGCTTTTGGTCTTGGACCTGCCGGCTTCTGCCTTCTTGATATTCTTTGCGGATGCCGGCGGCTGCGATGGGGCGGCCGCGTTTTCGTGCGCGAGATCGATGCCGAAAAGATCCGACAGATCAGATGTTTCCATCACCCGGCCGCTTTTCTTTTCCGCCTTTTTGAGCAGGGTATGGGTCTGATCGGTTATTGCCTCCGTGATCAGCGCGTTGACGTCGGCTTTCCGCAGCAGAAAGAAGAGGTTCGGATCTTCATCCAGTCGCGCGCCGATGCCGTAAAGCGCCGCCGCCACATGCTTGCACATGACGGCCCAGTCCGGGCAGCTGCACGACAGCGTGATCTCGCCGGGCGACGGGAAAAGGCCTTGGCCCTTCGTCATGAAGATCTCCGCCAGTTCCTCTGGAAACGTCCCTGCGAGCAGCATCTGCAAAGAGGCCATTTTGCCGCCGCACGCTTTCAGCATCGCCTTCCAGACAGGGATCCGGATCGGTGCGATGCCGATTGAAACGGCATAAGGCTTGGCGGCCGATCCCTGAACCAGGGCATTCACCGTGCCCGGCGTGATCTGTAGATCAAGTACGGCGTTGTGTCGGACGTAGCTGCGCCCTCTTTCGATCCGGTTGGCGTAGTCGGCATACCGCTCGAGATTGCTGTTCCAGGATTTTCCCCACCAGGTGGCGGCGATCGTCCGGCTCTGAAGCGTCACCGGGCGCAGATTCGGATTGTTTTTGGCGAGCTGCTTCAGCTTTTTCTCGGCCCTGGCCCGTTTTTCCGCCACCGTCACGTAACGCGGATATTCCCAAGATCTCATCATTGCCTCTCACTGCAGTGTCAGTTTGAACATGTCGATCAACGCGTCATCCGCCATTTCAGTCATCCAGTTTTCAGCGGTGGATGCTATCGTTTCGTCGGCCAGCGTCGACTTGGCTTCGAGCATCCGGTCGATCTTTTCCTCGATGGTGCCCCGGGTCAGGAATTTGTGCACGAGCACGTTTTTTTTCTGGCCGATCCTGAAAGCCCGGTCGGTGGCCTGATTTTCAACGGCCGGGTTCCACCACCGGTCGAAATGGATAACGTGATTGGCCCGGGTCAGATTGAGGCCGACCCCGCCGGCTTTAAGAGACAGCACCATAAACGGAGTATATTCGTCGCTTTGAAACTGTTCAATGATTTTCTTTCGTTTCGGTACGGGCACACTGCCGTGCAATATGAGACCGCCGCCGCCGAAGATATTTTTCAGGAAATTCGACAGTGGTCCGGTCATCTCCTTGAACTGGGTGAAGACCAGCACCCGCTCCCGTTTTTCGTAAATGGTTTCACAGATTTCCCGAAGTCGGGCGAACTTGCCGCTGTCGTGTTCGTTGAAATCGCCGGTGCCCGTGTATTGATCCGGATGGTTGCAGAGCTGCTTGAATTTCATGATAGACGCCAGGATGAGACCCTTGCGAGCGATGCCTTCCCCGGACGCCCGGAGCGCGGTTTCGATATCGGCGACCAGCTTCCGGTAGAAGACGATCTGCTTCTTCGTGAGCGTCGCATAGGTCTTCATCTCGACCTTTTCCGGCAGGTCCGCGATCACCTGTTTGTCGACCTTTAGACGCCGGAGGATATAGGGGCGGATGACCCGGCGCAGCCGGCCGTATCCCGCCGGATCGTCGTTCAGGGTTTTGGCGAACCGGGCGAATTCGGTTCTGTTTCCGAGCAGACCGGGGTTGAGAAAGTCGAAGAGGGACCAGAGATCGCCGATCCGGTTTTCAATCGGGGTGCCGGTCATGACGATCCGGTTTCGGGCCGTGAGGGCCTTGACGGCCTTCGTCTGTTTGGCGCCGGGGTTTTTGACGGCCTGGGCCTCGTCGAGGATGACATACCGCCAGTCATACGCCCGAATCCAGTCATACCGCTGCACCAGGGCGTAGGTGGTGATGACCAGATCCAGCGCATCGAGCTCTTTTTTCTTTTTTTCCGTGACACGCCTCCCCGGCTGCGCCCCCGGATGGGCCGCGTAGAATTTGAGACCCGGAAAAAACCGCTCGATTTCGGCGATCCAGTTGGCGATGAGCGAGGCCGGAATCACCAGGAGGCTCGCCTTTTTCGGCTTCTCCGACCGGACGGCGCTCAAAAAGCAGAGCATCTGGACCGTTTTGCCGAGCCCCATGTCATCCGCGAGGCAGGCGCCCAACCCGAGGGAGTGGAGCAGGTAGAGCCAGTTGACGCCTTTTTTCTGATATTCCCTGAGCGTGGCGGTAAACCCCTCGCCCGGCGTGACCCCGGCGGGCAGAGCCGGATCCTTCATTTTGGCGATGACCGACGTCATCCATTCTCCGTTTGAAACAAAGACGTCGATATCCGGATCATCGCCGCCGGGAATGCGGTCCGGATGCATCTGCATCCGCAAGGCATCGCGCATGCTGAGCCCGCGGCCGTCGATCAGGTGCTTGATCTTGTCGTAGGCGTCGAGGGTTTTTCTGAGCTTCTCCGGGTCCACGGCCACCCATTTATTCTTGATGAATGCCAGTCCTTCGGCCTCGGCCAGCAGGGCGCGCGCCTCGGTTTCGGAAATCGGGGTGTCGCCGACCACGAGCGAGGCATTGAAGCTGAGAAGGGCGTCCATCCCGACGAATGCGGGCTTTGCGTCACCGATCGTGACGCTCATCCGAACCCCGGTGCCGCCGCCTTTCCACCAGTTCGGAATTCGGCAGAGAATCCCCGACGATTGGTACAGGGGAATCTCCCTTAAAAAGTCGAAGGCCTCTTTTGCCGACCAGGCAAGGGGATGAAAAAGCTCGCCGGATTCAAGGAGATTGGCGACCAGGGCGCTTTTCCGGGCGGCCGTATAGACCGTCGCCAGCAGCTCCAGCATTTTTTCGTTGTCGCCGCCGTATTCCTGTAAAACATATTTTAGCGGCAGATGCCGCGATTCGCCCTGCTCGTTGAGGTCCGTGGCGCAGGTGGCCAGAAACGCGAACGGCGCGCCGCCTCTTTTATTCTCCACCAGATGGAAAAAGACCCGACCGACGAGATGGATGTCGGGGCTGTAGGCATGGACAAACGTCGCGACGGTGCCTGCATAGCTTTTGATGGCCGTCTGAAAGCTTTGGTTCAAAAGCCCCCAAACCGCTTCGAGGCGCGCCATGCTCAGATACTCCGACCCCGTCATGAGCGGAGCGCTTTCCAAAGCGGAGATCAGATCGTCGGCCGGTATCGGCACCGAGACATCGTGGCGCAGGGTTTCCAGATCGGGGGTGAGGACCAGTTTTTCAGCGAACAGGCCGGCCAACCGCCGCCAGTAATCGAGGGAAGGGGAGAGGGGAACCTCCCGGTCGCAGAAACAGAGAAACAGCAGGGCGCCTGCCGGGTCGGCATCGAAGCGGTTCCATATTTCCTGCTGAAGAACGGCGGTGGTTTTGTCGACGATACTTTCGGTATCCGCCCATTCAAGCTGCAGGCCCATCCTCCGGCCAACGTCGGGCAGCACCGACGCGACGACTTCCTGATGCATCTCTCCCTCTGCGCTTCAATTCCAAAACGACACTCCACAATTTTCACATTATAGACATTCGTTCCATTTTATGTAAAGCAGATCCGGAAGTGGTTGTAAGATAAAATCCTCATGAATTTGTTAATTTTTTTCATGCCAAACGGTAAAAAAGCATTGCATTTCTGGATGCCTGCTGGTAGGTCAGCGGCATATTCCGGCCTTGAGTCAGGGCGTGCTTTTCCGCCTCGGGGTACCGATCTTCCGTAGCAGAGATATTTTTAAAGCAGGGGTATTTTTCATGTCTGCTATCCACTTTTCCAATTTTACGTTGGAAGAAGACACCGAGTATTTTCTGTATATCGGTGAATTGAAAAACTACGGGCTCAACAATTTCCTGAAAGAATCGCTCACCCGTATTTTCAACCGCAAATTCGATTTTATCGCCATCGTTCCCGATGTCTTCGAGCAATATAACTACGACAACCTCATCGTCATCAACCCGCTGATCAAAACCTATGCCTGCACCTACGGCTCGAATGTCAACTGCAGGGTCTCTTCGAGGGATTTCATGGCCGCCGCATCCCAAAGCGGGCAGATCCGCGCCCTGATCCGTCGTCTTCTGAATCGGCAGCAGATCGTTTACATCTATATATACGAGAGTATGCCGGAAATGACCCTGGACGATATCCCGGGCGTCAGGATTCTAGGGCCCGACAAGCACGTCGCCCGTCGGCTCAACAGCAAGGTTTACCAGTATCGGAATCTCAATTCCGAGGTTCCCGTCGTTGAATTCAGGGTCTGCAGCGGACTGGACGACCTGATCCGGACCACCGACGGCCTCTGGTCTTCGTGGCGGGACGGCATTTTCGTCAGCAAGGAATACAGCGCTGCGGGCGTCAACGCCCTCATCGCCCGGAGCGCCGATGATATCCTGGGAAAGTTTCAGGGGGCCGACGACCCATACCTGGTAAGCCGCTACGTGCCCCATGAACACGACCCCACGGTACTGGCGGTGGTGGCCGGCGAAGACGACGTCTACATCGCCGGCGTGGCCGACCAGTGCATCGAGGGAGGCATCCGGTTTACCGGCTCCACCTTTCCCACGGTCCTTTCCGCCGGGGCCGTCGAAAAACTGAAAGACTATACGATCAGGGTCGGCAACTGGCTCGCCCGGGAAGGCTACCGGGGGATTTTCGGCTGCGACTATCTGGTGACGGCCGACGGCGACATTCGTTTCCTGGAGATCAATGCCCGCAAGCAGGGCACGACCCTGGAATTCTGCTGTACCCTGGAACAGGCCCTGCCGGCGGGCGCCCCCATGCTGCCGGAGCTGGAATTCTACGCGGTGACCGAGGGCGTGCTGCCGGCCGGTGCCGTCGCAATGACCGAAAACCGCAAGGCCATTCACTGGGGAACCTACAATTACAAGATCAGCGATCCCGTGTTGACGGAGAGCTACATTCCCCACAGCATCCAGGAGCGCGACGGCTTCAAGCGGGTGGCCGACGGCAAACTGAAGAAGGATTTTCTGATTCTCGAACACACCGGCAGTGATTTTATTGTGGCGCAGGGGGCGTTCATCGCCCGTATCGTGGCCCTTGGCCATGATTACGCCAGCGTCCAGCAGGGGATCCGGCAGGGCAGGAGAACGATCGAACTGACCATCGCCCGGGAATCGAATCCCCTATCGGAGAAAAAATATGGTTGACATGACGGATATGGATTTGGCCCTCGACGGATTTACACATGAATTGATCGACACGCTCTTCACCGCTGAAAACGGCGGCATGTCGCGCGACCCCCAAGGAGAGATCCGCCGGGACGTTCAGGCGCTTTTCCGGCAGGCGGACGATGAAGAACGGACGGCGCCGATCGTCGACCTTTTCGCCCGACTCAAACGTTTGCGGTCGGAAAAGGGTCTGAACCCCGAGGCTTTCGGGATCGATCGGGCGGCCCTGACCGGTCTGGCCGTAAAACACCAGCAAATCGACGAGCACGGGGTCAGCGTCGGCGGGCGGGTCGGCCGGGCTTTGGCCATCGTGAATCATGCCAACGACCGGGTGACGGAATACCTGGAACGCAACGACGCCGAGGCGCCCTCCGGCATCGAATTATGGCCGTCGATAGAGGAAAACGCCCGCCGGATCAGAAAGGCTTTAGGCATGAGCCGGGCGGACTGGAGCAGCTACAGCGGTCAGATCCGCCACTGCATCGACACGGTCGATACCCTGGCCCGCATCATCGATCTGCCGTCCGCGGTCATCGCCGAGGTGGCCCGGGTGACCGCAAGCTACCGGATGCGGCTGTCGCCTTACTACGCCGGCCTGATCCAGCCCGGCCGGATCAACGATCCCGTCCTGCTCCAGTCGGTGCCCACCGGCGAGATGGCCGACAATGTCGGTGAGGAGATACCGCCGGTGGCCGCGGACCATTCCCCGGCCCGCCTCATCGATCAGTTCTATCCGCGGGTTGTCACCATCAAGGCCACCAATATGTGCGCCATGTACTGCACCCATTGCCTCCGGATCGCGCACATCGGCAAGCGGGACCGGATCTATTCCGCCGAAGCCTACGACGAGGCCATCGATTACATCCGGAACAATCCGCGCATCCGCGACGTTCTGATCACCGGCGGGGATGCTTTTGTCCTCCCGAACAAGGTCATCCGAAAGATCCTTGCGGCGCTCGACGATATCGATCATCTCAAAATGAAGCGGATGGGTACCAGGATCCCGGTGACGGCGCCCCAGCGCATCGACGATGAACTGCTCGATATCCTGTCGGAAAGCAATGACCGCAAACCTCTCAGGGTCGTGACCCAGATCAATACGGCGCAGGAGATCACCCCGGTCTCCAAGGACGCTTTCCGGCGGATCTCCAAAGCGGTCAGCGCGGTGCTGAACCAGGCCGTTCTTCTCAAGGGCGTCAACGATACCCGCGTCAAGATGTGGAAGCTCTGCGAAACCATCCAGGAAAGCTATGTAAGGCCCTATTACCTCTTCAACTGCTCCTACCGGAATCCCCAGTTCGCCCATTTCCGGGTGCCGGTGGAAACGGGCCGGGATATCGTGGAGAGCATGTACGGCAACATCTCGGGCGACGCCATTCCCCGTTATATCGCCACGGCCGGCGGCAAGATTCCTCTTCACCGGAGCAACGTGGCCGGCGCCGCCGGCGGCGAGATTATCATGACGAAACCCTGGAGCGGCGAAGAGGTCCGGTATCCGGACGCCGATCCGAACCTATACGCCGCCGATTTCGCTTTCGGGAAGCGGTCGTGAATGGGCGGGAAGCGGTTCCGGACGCCGTCGCGCGCCGTGAACCGGAGATGTTTGCGCTGCTCGCGGAGATCATAGAGATTCAGAGCGGCAGCCGTAACAAAGCCGGCGTCGACCGGATGGCCCGGCGGATCCGTACGGCCTTCGAAGGCGGCCGGGTTGTCTGCGAGATCGTTCCCGAAAAAGACTGCGGGAATCACCTGGTGGTGCGATCCGCCGCATGGCGACAGGGTGTCCGACAGATTCTGCTGACTGGCCACATGGATACCGTCTTTCCCCACGACACGGACTTCAACCGATACCGCGAGGACGAAGAACGCGCCTACGGCCCCGGCGTCATCGACATGAAAGGCGGCCTCGTCGCGGGCATCTTCGCCCTGAAAGCACTGGACGCCGCGGGTCTTCTCGACATCCTCCCCATCACCTTCGTTTTCAATGCGGACGAAGAGATCGGATCGCCCCGTTCCGGGGCCCTGATCGAACGGGAAGCCCGGGCGAGCGCTTTTGCCTTCGTTCTGGAGGCCGGAGGTTCGGAAGGCGGGATCGTCACCGGCCGGAAGGGGAATCTCTCGGTGCGGATCGACGTAAAGGGCCGGGCCGGCCATGCCGCCGCGGCCCCGCCGGACAAGGCAAGCGCCATCCTGGCCCTTGCCCACCAGACCATCGCCATCGAGGCGCTCAACGCCCCCGCGCGGGGCATCACCGCCAACGTGGGCCGGATTACCGGCGGCATCGGCTACAACACGGTGCCGGCGGAGGCGAGCGCGGCCGTTGATTTCCGGTTTCCGAATGCCGGGGATGACGCCTCTTTGAAATCGGCGCTCGCCGCGATCGTAGCCGAACCGCGGGTACCGAACACCAGCGCCGAATGCCATATTCTGTCCGGCCGGCCCGCGATGCCCCAAAGCGATGCGAACCTGCGTCTCTTCGACGCCGTCCGAGAGGTTGCAGGGCCGTTGAATGTACCGGTCAAGTCAGAGTTCCGGTACGGCGTCTCGGATGCCAATATCATCGCGGCCCAGGGCACGCCGGTGCTTGACGGCCTGGGCCCCGCCGGTGCGCGGGACCACAGCGAGGACGAGTACATGATCAAGTCGAGCCTTGCCGACAAAACCCGGCTCCTCGCCTGCGCGCTCTGCGAATGCTGGCATCGCTGGACGAGCGGCCGCCTCTTTTAAGGACCTGAGACGCAATAAACTGACCAGCCCTCGGCACCTGCAATTTTTGTAGCTGTCCTCATAGGGCATGGTATCCATGATCAGGGAAGGATAAAACCCCTCAAGTAAAGCCAAAATCATGCATCATGGAAACCTCGTGGCAGGTAAAATAGAGATACATCCAAATACTATAGAGAATATCGGTATGTCAGACAGGAAATATCGATCATTAAATCAACCCTACAGTGCAACTTGTGAAATTTAACCCTGAAATGTCTTGTTCTCCTGCTCCGCCGTTCGGATAAAGGTGGTCCGTTTGGCCAGCTCCTTCAGCTTGGCCGCCCCGACGTAGGTGCAGGTCGACCGGATTCCTCCCAGGATGTCCTGGATCGTGTTCTCGACCCCCCCGCGGTAGGGAACGGTGACGGCCTTGCCTTCCGAGGCCCGGTATTCCGCGACCCCGCCGCTGTATTTCTCCATGGCGGCGATCGAGCTCATCCCGTAGAATTCGACGCACCGCTCGCCGTTGATCTCGAGCATCTTTCCATCGCATTCGTCATGGCCGGCGAACATGCCGCCCAGCATGACGAAGTCCGCGCCGGCCCCGAAGGCTTTGGATACGTCGCCCGGGCAGGTACATCCGCCGTCGGCGATGATGAGTCCTTTGAGCCCGTGGGCCGCATCGGCGCATTCGATGATGGCCGAGAGCTGCGGATAGCCGACCCCCGTTTTCACCCGGGTGGTGCAGACCGAGCCCGGCCCGATGCCCACCTTGATCATGTCGGCCCCGGCCAGAACGAGCTCCTCCACCATTTCGCCGGTGACCACGTTGCCGGCGGCGATCAGTTTGTCGGAAAAGGTTTCCCGGATTTTCTTGACGAAATCGACGAAATATTCCGTATAGCCGTTGGCCACGTCGATGCAGATGAATTCGATCTTCGGGTGGCGCCGGATGATATCCATGAGCTTTGAAAAATCCTCGTCCGAGGTGCCGCTGCTGACCATGATATGGTTGTAGATGTCTGGTGTTCGGTTGTCGAGGAAACGGTTCCACTCGTCCAGGGTGTAGTGCTTGTGAACGGCCGTGAGCAGGCCGTGCCGGGCCAGCTCCCCGGCCATCGAAAAGGTGCCGACGGTGTCCATGTTGGCGGCGATGACCGGAATTCCCGTCCAGACCTTCTGGGTATGGCGGAAGACGTAAGTCCGGTTGAGATCGACAAGGGCGCGGCTTTTGAGGGTGGAACGCTTGGGGCGGATCATGACGTCTTTGAATCCGAGTTTCACTTCATATTCGATGCGCATGGATCAGTTCCTTGGTTCATACATAGGAGGCGTTTGAACGTTGACGGTTCCGTAAAAAGTCCGATATCTGCGTTACGCTTCATCTCTCGTCACTGCGGCGTACGATAAGTACGCCTCATTCCTCGAGATTCGCAAACCTTGATCTCGAACATTTTACGAAACCGTCCGAAAGTGGACTTTTTACGAGTTCATCAACGTTGTTTATTGAATTTTGAAAAAGTCTCCACACTTAAAAATAAAACGGATGGAAATGCAACAGACATTTTACCGGCGGATGATTTTGCCGGAATTAAAAAAACCTGCCGTCCAGGCGGCACGAAGGGGTATCATGAAATGCAGCGCTCCGGATTTGACAATCCGCCGCCAAAACGATAACAAGATATCTGTTCATTATTTTTCACTGGCTTCAATCCGACAACCTTCCTGGGGGAGGATTCATGAACGCCCGACTGACGATCCTGTGTGAAAATTCCGTGGGCGTGCCGTTTGACGTGATCGGCGGGACCCATCTGGGATTTTCCAGCGAGGAGCAGTTCGACGAAACCGTCAGGGCCGTCGACCGATACCATATCGAAAAGATAGGCGTCTCCCACTGCACCGGTCTGGTGGAGGCTTCCCGGCTCCACGCCCGGCTGGGCGACCGGTTTTTTTTCGGCTGCGTCGGGTCGGTGCTCGATGGATGAATTGTAGCCGCCGACCGGTTTGGCATTGACATCGATATGGGTTTTAGAGAACATGCGCGTCGATTGAGAGGATTCTCCGGTGGACATGGGAGCCATGCCGGGAACCGGAAATGACCATAAATACAGTGGAGGTCAACAGGCGTTACGATGATAATGGAATTCAAGGGCAAGCGACCCAAAATCGGCAAGGATGTGTTCATCGCACCGAATGCGGTGGTGATCGGCGACGTCGAAATCGGCGACGGGTCGAGCGTCTGGTTCAATACGGTCATCCGGGGAGATTCGGATGTCATCCGGATCGGCACGAACACGAACATTCAGGACAACTGCACGATTCATATCGATGAAGGAAAGCCCGCGATCATCGGCGATAACGTTACGGTGGGGCACAACGCCGTTGTGCACGGCTGCACGATCGACGACTGCTGTCTGATCGGCATTCACGCGACGGTATTGAACGGGGCCCACATCAAGCGGGGGTCGATCGTGGCGTCGAATGCGCTGATCATGGAAGGAAAGACGGTGGGACCGTATCACCTCGTCGCCGGGGTGCCGGCCGTCCTCAAGAAGGAGCTGCCGGAAACGATCGTGGATGTTCTTAAAGAGCCTGCCGATATCTATGTTAAAAAGGCACGCGACTTTCAGACGGCGACCGTCATCGAGGAATAGACATCACGTAAAAAACCGCGCCGGTACAACGGATACCGGTCAAAAGGATGAACGACAATGCACGAACGGATCAATGAAAACGGATGGGTGTGGGTGTATGTTCAGAATCCCGGAAAGGATGAAAGCTTTGTCGGCCAGCACTATGCCGAAGACGATATCTCGTTCATTCCGGCATTTGTCGACAAGGAGGAGGCGCTGAAGTGCTACGGGAAAATGGCGCTCGAGAAAGACAAAAAATACGAGGCCCAGGCGGTGCATTACGATGACCTCATGAAAGAGGCGTCAAAAAACGGCTTCGTGGTGTTTCTGCTGAACGGGGAGGGAGAGATCCTCGACAAGATCGTTCCCTGACAGCCGGGCCCGCTCGGTATAACAGCACCGCCGGACGGATGCGCCGCGGCGGTGCTGTTTTATCATCAGAGCCCTCAGTTCTCTTCGACGGTGATGGCATCGACCTCGCAAACCTCGACACAGCTTTCACAGCCGATGCACTCTTCCGCGTTTACGGGAACGGACTTGTCATCCTGCATTTCGAACACTTCAACGGGACAAACGTCCACGCATTCTTCGCAGCCGACACATTTATTTTCATCTACGATGGGATTGAAAGCCATTTTTTTCCTTCGTTAGTCTTCCACCAGCTCGATGGCGTCTTCTTCACAGACTTCGACACAGCTTTCGCAGTCGACACACTCATCCGGATTGACGACCTTCGATTTATTGTTGTCCATCTCGAATACATCCTGCGGACAGTTGTCTACGCATTCTTCACAGCCAACACATTTTTCTTCGTCAACTACGGGGTAGCCCATTTGTCTATCTCCTTTTTGGGTTGATTAAAGATCCGAACTTTTATACACATCGGAACTTATTGGATTTTTCATAACATCAGTCAGGCATTTGCCAGTGCTGCACCGAATGCTCCGGCTGAAGAAAGTGCCTTATACCAATTGATTGACCGAGTCAAGCCCTCTTGAATGATTTTAACGGGACCGATCGATCCTTATCATGCAAAAATCATATTTAGTTAAGAATATAAAATATTTAAACGTATAATTTTTTTAGTCCACGCCTGAATCGACCGGCCAATTCCAGCGAAACGTTGTGCGCGTAAATATCACCCGCGGGGGTCATGCCGTATATCCTGCCGTCATGAAGAAAACCGGAAAGCAGCAGCCTCCCGACGGCGTCGCGGTCCATGTCGGGGCAGGTGGACGACCATTTTGGAACGGCAGGCCGGGGCAGAGGCTCTCCGCGCCGGGCAAGAGACTGGATGTAACCCAGAATTCTCCCCAGACGCAGGAGGGTCGCGCATTCCTGCCGGGTCGTACGATCCGAAAGCGGCAGCGCCGTGGAACGCATCAGCGAAAAGCGCTCGGGCAGCATGTTCTCACTTTCCAGCATGGCATAATCGGTACTTCCGGGAGCCGGGTAGTAGACGGAGATCCCGGCCAGGACATTGCGGGAGGCGAGGTAGAGCAGATCGTCGATGGAATCATGCGCAGACTGGCCGGGGGCGCCCACGATGATGTAACAGACGACGTCGAGGCCGTGCCGCCGGGCGGCCGAAAACGCCGCTTCCGTCGCTTTTCTGACGTCCGGCCGCTGGAACCGTCTGAGCTGTGCGGCGGCGGTCGTACCGAGAGAGAGGTTCAACGTCCGGAAGCCCGCACGTTTCATCGCCCGGATGACGGTGTCGTCCAAAGACGGCGTGAAAAGCCCGTTCATCGCCCGGAGTTCCAGGTTCAGGCCACCGAACCGCCGGGCGATCTCGCCCAGAAGATTCAAAAACCCGTCACGGTCCAGAGAGATGTTTTCATCTTCGAAATCGATAAATCTTGCCCCGAACCGGGTCACGACCGTGTCGATCTCTTCGATCACCCGTGCGGTCGATCTCACGCGGTAGCGGGAGGTGCCACAGCCGACGGCGCAGTAAGTGCAACGCATGGGGCATCCCCGGCTTGTCAGGATCACGGCGCCGCCCGTTTTGTGCCTGCGGTAATGGGCATGGTTGATCAGGTGCAGTGCCGGAAGGGGATGGTCGTCCAGATCGGCAAGCTCGTCCGGCGGGCTGATTACGAGCGTGCGATCGGGCTCCCGGAAGACGATGCCGGGAATCCCCGCGACCGGTCGGCCGTCGCGAACGGCATGGGCCAGAAGGATCAGCGACGATTCGCCTTCGCCGCGGATAACAAAATCGACCGCCGCCTCCGCCATGACCGCCGCCGGCAGAGCGGTCGGGTGGTGGCCGCCCATGACGATCCGGCACCGGGGATGAAACGCCTTGACGGCGCGTGCGACCGCCAGCGCCTCGTCGCTGTAGGCGGTGAAGAGCGATGAGATACCGACCAGGAAAGCGTCCGAGTCCCGGGCAGCTTTTCCGATATGCTCGACGCTGTAGCCGAAATGCCTGAAGGCGTGAAACAGGCCGAACGGCGAGATATCGGGCTTGCCGTAAAAGGCGTTCAGGTAATCCATCTCCGGGGGTGGTGCGATCTGCCGGGATTTCTTCACGGCGAGGCCGTCCAGGATGTCGACGGTAAAGCCGTTATCGATGAGTTCGGCGGCGATGCAGGCCAGACCGTAGGGAATGGTCCGTTTTTGGGTGAGGTAGTAGTCCCGGACCGGGGGTTGGATCAGCAGGATGTCGGGCATAACGCTTCCGCTCGGTGCTGCAACGGCAAGGGACCCGGTTTCCGTTCAGGATCCGACGACCGGATTGCGGTTGACGTTCATGCTGTCGTAAGACCGGAAAATGAGGCTCTCCCGCAGGCGCCGCTCTTCGGGAAAGGGAGAAAGAACCAGGCTTGCCATGTGGTTCTCGGCATCGCTTCTGGCGGGAATTTCCGCAAGACCCTCTGCGATCTTTTTGCCCGACACGGTGTCGATCACGATGGCGGTCCCGCCGTCGGACACCACGGCAAAGGGAATCTGATAGGGGGCCAAAAGCCGGGCGGCGGCGGTGATCTCCCGCTCCCGGGACCCCAGCGATCCGGCGGCGCACTTGATGCACATGAAGATCTTTCCGGCGGCGCTGACCGTCAGATCGACGGCGGAACGGTAGATCTCCCCGTCGATGGTCAGCGAGATGGGAGCATCCACGGCGATGTCTTCTTTCGCATACCCCTTTTGTTCCACCAGAAACCGTTCGATCGCCTGGCGGTTCTCCTCGGCTCCCATGTTGGGGACGGACCTGCCGGTAATGTAATCGACAAGGGTATCCGTATCGGGGGTGGTGTCCATGGTGCATTCCTCCATAAGCGGCCGGTGTGAAAACGACGCCTTCCGGTCATCCCGCACCGGCGGTGCCGCGGATGACCAGGGCGGCGGTATCTCAGCCGATGAGCGACGCTCCGGTCATCTGTTCGGGTTTGTCGACGCCCATGATCGCGAGCATCGTTGGGGCGATGTCGCCTAGTTTGCCCTCCTTCAGCCGAACGTTTTTGCGCCGGTCGTCCACCAGGATCAGGCGGACCGGGTTCACGGTGTGGGCGGTGTGAGGCTTTCCGCTGTCGTCCCGCATCTTTTCGGCGTTGCCGTGATCCGCGGTGATGAGGAGCGCGCCATCCTGCGCCAGAACCTCCTTGACGATTTTCGCCACGCAGGCGTCCACGGTCTCGCAGGCCTTGATTGCCGCCGGAATGACGCCGCTGTGGCCGACCATGTCCATATTGGCGAAGTTCAAAATGACCATCCCGTAGGTTTTCGACTGGAGACGGGCGATCACCGCGTCGGTCACCTCGAGTGCGCTCATCTCGGGTTTCTGGTCATAGGTCGCCACGTCGCGGGGAGAGGGGATCAGCACCCGGTCCTCGCCGGGAAAGGGCGTCTCTTCTCCGCCGTTGAAGAAATAGGTGACATGGGCGTACTTTTCCGTCTCGGCGATGCGGAGCTGGCGGATGCCCCGGCGGCTTACGACCTCGCCCAGGATGGCGTCGAGGTGGACCGGCGGAAAGGCAACGGGAAGGGAAAATTTCTCGTCGTAGAGGGTCATGGTGGCGTAAACGGCGATCTTTGGCTGCCGCCGGCGCGAGAATCCGTCGAATGCCGGGTCGGTCAGGGCCGTGGTGATCTCGCGCGCCCGGTCGGCCCGGAAATTGAAAAAGATGACGGCATCCCCGTCATCGATGACGGCGGCAGGTTTTCCAGCGGCGTCGGTCAGCACGATGGGCTTCACGAACTCGTCGGTCTCGCCGCGATCGTAGGCCGATCGGACGGCGTCGATCGGATCGGATGCGGGTGTGCCGATGCCTTCGGTGTAGAGCCGGTAGGCCGATTCGATCCGGTCCCACCGCCGGTCCCGGTCCATGGCGTAATAGCGCCCGCAGATCGAGGCGATCTTTCCGTAGCCGTGGCTCTTGACGTGCTCCTGCACCCGGCCGAGGTATCCTTCACCGCCGGTCGGCGAGGTGTCCCGTCCGTCCATGACGGCATGAACGCAGGTTCTGGCCACGCCCGCCTCACGCGCCAGGTCGAGGAGGGCCAGAAGGTGCGTCAGCTGGCTGTGAACGCCGCCGTCGGAGACCAGCCCGATCAGATGAAGCGTCGCGCCACCCCGTTTGGCGGCGTCCGCGGCCGATTGCAGAACCTCGTTTTTAAAGAAGCTCCCGTCCTCGATGGCGCTGTCGATGCGCAGAAGATCCTGGTAGACGATCCGCCCGGCGCCGATATTGAGATGGCCGACCTCGGAATTGCCCATGATGCCGCCGGGCAATCCGACGTATTTCCCGGAGCAGCGCAGGCGCGTGGTGGGATATTCGGCCGAGAGCCGGTCGAGCGTCGGCGTCCTGGCGAGGCTGACCGCGTTGCCATCTCCCTTTGCTTCGATCCCCCAGCCGTCCAGGATCATGAGCATGCAAAGCCGGCCGCCGGTCGCTGTCTCGTCTGATGGAACCGGGTCTGATTCTGTTGCGGTCGATTGTCGATGCTTTGGCTTTACGGGGTCATTTGCCATGTGAAACGTCCCTTTCTTCCGTCGCGGCGTCGTCTGTGGATATATCCGGCGGGTTATCGGGCTGCATGTCGGGGACTTTGATCCGCCCGGCATCGGCCCAGAGACCCTCGAGATCGTAAAAACTGCGGATGGAATCGTAAAATACGTGGATGACCACATGACCGTAATCCATCAGCACCCAATGCCCGTTCTGAATCCCCTCGACACTGAGCGGCCGGATACCCTGTTTCTTGAGCGTCATTTCGATATGGTCGGCAATGGCGGTCACCTGACGGTTCGAGCGTCCGCTGCAGATGATGAAATAATCGGCAATGGATGTCAGCTTTCCGACATCGAGAACGACGAGCCCGAGGGCTTTTTTGCCGAGAGCGGCCATGATATACGGGTCGATATCAGGATGGATGCCGGCGGACTGGATGACGGATGTGGGGTCCGGATCGGTGTGGTCTGTGTCCGGGGACTCCGGGGATGGATCGGTATAGGCGTTTTTGGCCGTTTCATGCGTCATTTGAGAATATGGGTTCCTTTTTTTTATCATCTTCCACTAAATTAAATCATCACGATCTGAAAAGCGAGCGGCATGGGTGAAAAAAAGAGCCGCCGATAAGGTGGCGGCTTCAGGACCGGATCTGTCCGTCGCCGTACACCACGAACTTGGTCGTGGTCAGCTCGTCGATGCCCATCGGCCCGAAGGCATGGAGCTTCGACGTGCTGATGCCGATCTCCGCGCCCAGGCCCAGCTGGCCGCCGTCGTTGAACCGCGTGGAGGCGTTGACCAGCACGACCGACGCATCCATTTCGCGGACGAATCGCCGCGCCCGCCGATAGTCGGAGGTCACGATCGATTCGGTGTGGCGCGAGCCGTACCGGGTCATATGGTCGATGGCCGCGTCCATATCATCCACGACCCGGACCGCCAGGATGAGATCCAGATACTCTTCGTACCAGTCCGCTTCCGTGGCCGGCGCGATTCCAGGCAGAATCCGGCAGGTTATCGGGCATCCGCGCAGCGCGACACCGGCTGCCTTGAAGCGGCGGGCCATCCGCGGCAGAAATTCATCGGCCACGGCCTGGTGGACCAAAAGGGTCTCCATGGCATTGCAGACCCCGGGGCGGTGGACCTTCGCGTTGAAGCTGATCTCCTCGGCCATGGCCGGATCGGCGCTCTCGTCGACGAAGACATGGCAGACGCCCTTGTAATGCTTCAGGACGGGAATCTTTGAATTCTGCACGACGAATCGGATCAGGCTCTCGCCGCCCCGGGGGATGATCAGGTCGATATATTCCTCCTGCGAGAGCAGGAGGTTCACCGCCTCCCGGTCGCGGACCGGAACGACCTGAACGGCTTTTTCGGGCATGCCCGCCGCCTTCAGGGCGCGGGCGATAACGGCGGCCAGGGCCTGGTTGGAATGGAGCGCTTCGGAGCCGCCCCGGAGGATGACGGCGTTGCCGGATTTGAAGCAGATGCCCGCGGCGTCGATGGTGACGTTGGGGCGGGATTCATAGATGATGCCGATGACGCCCAGCGGGATCCGCATGCGGGAGACCTCGAGGCCGTTCGGGCGCGTCCAGGTTTTGGTGACGGCGCCGACCGGATCTTCCAGAGCGGCGACCTCGCGAAGGCCCTCAGCCATGGAGCGTATCGTGGCGTCCTTGACCGTCAGGCGGTCGATCATGGCCTCCGAAAGCCCGATATCGCGCGCATGTGCGAGATCTTTTTGGTTTTCCGCCTGAATGGCGGCCGCTTCGGCCTCGAGCCGATCGGCGATATCGCGCAGG
>AMWB02074782.1_pt1 | contig 64869 bp, 58 predicted proteins | sample 200311 | NCBI WGS metagenome assembly AMWB02 (sample SAMN02737377, study PRJNA173069) | bioreactor metagenome | biome: anode biofilm in microbial fuel cells | place: USA: California | collected 2010-12-16 | reverse complement strand
CCAGCCAGTCGCGCAGGCGGTAATTTGTGGCGGCTTTACCCACACCCAAGCCGGTTACATACTCCAAGGCTTTCTGGAAGGATAAATTACCGGGCGTTCCGCTCATCGGTCCTGAGTTAACCATCGTGCCGTGGGCTGGAACTGCAGCTGTCATATCCTCGCTCTTCAGCACGGGTATGCCTTGCGGTTGAATAACGATGCGCACCGGCAGTTGGAATGCGCGGGCGAATTCGAAGTCACGCTGGTCATGCGCCGGAACTGCCATGATCGCGCCGGTACCGTAAGTCATCAGCACGTAATCGGCGATCCAGACCGGTATCTTTTCGCCGTTCACAGGATTGATGGCATACCCGCCGGTAAATATTCCGGTTTTTTCCCTATCAGCGGATTCGCGTTGAATATCAGTCTGGCGGCTTGAATCGAGGATGTATTGATCCACTTCAGCTTTTTGCGCGGGAGTGGTTAGTTTTTCAACCAGCGGATGCTCGGGAGCCAGCACCATAAAGGTAACACCCCATAAGGTATCCGGCCGGGTGGTGAAAACCTCGAGCTCATCCCCGGATTCAGTCATGAATTTGACCAGTGCTCCTTCAGATCTGCCGATCCAATTGGTTTGCAGAGTGCGCACACGGTCCGGCCAATCAAGCTCATCATAATTGATCAGTTCATCGGCATATTTCGTGGTGCGGAAAAACCATTGGTCCAGATCCTTTTTGATCACCGGGGTTCCGCAGCGTTCACAGTGACGGTCATCTCCCCAAACCTGTTCACGCGCAAGGGTGGTATTGCAGTTGGGGCACCAATCGACTGGGGACATCTTGCGGTAAGCCAATCCATGCTTGTAAAACTGCAGGAAGAACCACTGTGTCCAGCGGTAGTATTTTTCATCAGAGGAGACCATCTCACGGCGCCAATCGAACATCGCACCCATCGTGCGAAACTGCTGGCGCATCCGGTCAATGTTGGCATAGGTCCACTTGCGGGGATGGATGTTGTGGCGGATTGCTGCGTTCTCCGCGGGCAGGCCAAAAGCGTCAAAGCCCATCGGGAACATCACGTTGTAACCATTCATCCGTTTATAACGCGCGCGGGCGTCTGAAGGAGCGATGGCATACCAGTGCCCGATGTGCAGGTCTCCGGATGGATAAGGCAGCATGGTAAGGGCATAGAACTTGGGTCGATTTTCGTCGATATCCGCGTGATACAAACCATCCTCTTCCCACTTTTTCTGCCACCTGGGTTCGATTTCGCCTGGATTGTATATTGGTATTTGGTGTGCCATTTTTACTCCATGATGTTTAAAATAAAAATCCCTTGTCCCGGACAGGGACGAAGGAATCCTCCGCGGTACCACCCTGCTTGCCTGCAGTTATTCGCAGACCGCTCAATAGCGCTAACGGGCTTACCCGTCACCGGCTATTTACTCACCGGTGAAGCTATCCTTGCGGATTTCAGGCGAGTTCAGTCTATGTGTTCCGTCACACCTGTCGGGCTTCCACCTCGCTCTCCCAGCTCGCTGTCGGATGACCTACTACTCCTGCTTTTGCTTCAGTGGACCCAGGGGGATTCGAACCCCCGGCCTTCTCAATGCCATTGAGACGCGCTCCCAACTGCGCTATGGGCCCAGGTACTGCTTGTTTTTCGATCGAGCCTGTCAATCTTGTGGACCTGGGGGGATTCGAACCCCCGGCCTCTTCAGTGCGATTGAAGCGCGCTCCCAACTGCGCTACAGGCCCGTTCACAAGGGTAAGGAAGATTTTAACCGAGAGCGCGTATCGTGTCAAGAAACACAGGGAGAGAAAAAGCGAATAAGGCAGAATAACTTGCGCTGAAACAATGGTGAGTTACTATCCATGAGGTTCCCCATATTGAGGAACCTCATGGATCGTTGGTTAATGGATAGGTGCCTCAAAATTAATCGTTGACTTTTTTCCCCGAATTGATAAAATGTAACTATTAATTTACCCGCAACATAACTTAAGAAACAAAGTAAAACCTTCAACGGGATCAGGATTGCAGTATCGGTTAATTCGATTAACAGTTCCGGCTGGTATCTAATTCTGTAGAAAAGGAGAGCAATAATCAGAGCCCCGAATTCACAAGATCCATTAATCTTATAAGCCGTGAGTGAAACCAACTATTAATTCCAAGGAGAAAAAATGGATAACCAACAGAAAGAAATGAGTCGTCGGAGTTTCCTCAAAGGTACTGCACTAGGTGCAGTAGCACTGGCTGGAACTGGTGTGTTGGCAGGATGCTCAACCAAGACAGAACAAGCATCTGGCCTACCTGAGAAATGGGATAAAGAAACAGATATTTTAGTTGTCGGATTTGGTGGCGCTGGTGCTGCAGCGGCAATCGCTGCGCGTGAAGCAGGGGCCGAAGTAATCGTTCTTGAGAAACAGGCGGTGATGGGCGGTAGTACGGCTGTTAGCGGTGGTGTTTACTACGCCGCGGGCACTTCCGTTCAAAAAGCCAATGGTATTGAAGACTCTGCTGACAAAATGTATGAACATTACATGAACGCAGGAAATGGCTTTAACGATCCTGCTCTTTCTCGAATCGCTGCTGACGCTTCCGCCGCGAACGTGGAGAAACTCATCGCCCTTGGGGCGACCTTCCCCACACCTCCAACCGTTGCTGGTGCTGAGTACCACGTTGGCAGTGAACCTATCGCACGTGTGCACTCTGTGGTTTACGGTGAATTGAGTGGCGGTGGAGCATACTTCAGGGTACTTGAAGACGCCGCTCGAAATGCCGGAGCTGAAGTACTAGCCGAAACTGAAGCAAAGGAGCTGATTGTGGATGGCTCCAAACAGGTGGTTGGTGTTAAGGCGGTCAGTGGTGGTACAGAAATGTTCATCAAAGCTCGCAAGGGCGTAATTCTCGCCACTGGCGGCTTCACCCGCAGTGAAGAATTGATGCGCGCCTACAGCGAGCAAGCATTCTACTGCCAACCTCTCGGAGCTCCAAACCTGACCGGTGATGGTCTAAAGATGGCATTTGCTCTTGGTGCTGCCGCGTTCAACATCCATGAAGTATTGGGCTGCCCCGGTCTTACCCTACCCGGAAAGATCGCCGCGACCTATGCTTTCTGGACTTTTGGCACAGCCCCGGCTATCCTCGTAAACAACCTTGGCCAACGTTTCGTGAACGAATTTGGTTTCTACGATTGGAAAAATACAGAACTCCTCAAACAGCCGGATAAGTTTGCTTACTCCGTCTTTGACGCCACTGCACGTGATGCTGCCAAGGGAATGATCGTATCAGGATTTAGCGAGGATCTTGAACCGGAAGTAGCCGAAGGAACGGTACTCAAAGCCGATAGCATAACTGAACTGGCAGAGAAAATGGGTGTACCGGCTGATCTATTTGAAGCCAGCATCACCAGGTGGAACGAAGATGCAAAGGCTGGTGCTGATCGTGATTTTGGCAGAACCTTGTTGCTTTCCCCCATCGAAACCGCGCCTTTCTACGCATTCAAAACCTTCCCCACCATGTTCGATAACATGGGCGGTCTGAAAATTAACGAGAATGCCCAGGTAATTGATGTATGGGGAAATGTAATTTCCAGGCTGTACGCGGTGGGGAACGTAGCCGGTGGGGTACTCGGTGAGCACTATCCCGGTAGCGGATCTGCGCTCAACGCCGGTATGACATTCGGTTTGATTGCCGGTAAACATGCTTCCACATTGGAAGCTGTGAGTTAAATTCCTTACATCCTGTCCAAAAAGACTAAATAGGATTCTTACAAGAACGCGGAATGGATAACCCCATTCCGCGTTCTTGTTCCTTACTTTTTCAACATTTATCTTCTCCTGACCTGCTGATATTCTGCTTTACACATTAAAAGGCTTAACGCTATAATCCAGATGGGAGATAACCTATGACTGAAGCCAGAATTGAACACTTGAAAGAATTAATGAGCCGTCACAAGATCGATACGATCGCGCTCAACCCGGGTTCCACCCTTACCTATCTGACCGGTTTGGAATTTCACCTGATGGAAAGACCAACCGTGATGCTGTACCAAAAAGGTCATAAACCCTTCATGATCATACCCAGGTTGGAATCTGCAAAACTGTCCGGTTCCCACCTGAAAATGCATTCCGTTCCTTTTGGTGATGATCCATCCACCTGGCAGGAGGCATTTCGGGCTGCGTTCAAGCACATGAACCTTGAAGGAGCCCGAATCGGTCTGGAAACGACACGCATGCGCTTCATGGAAATGAACTATCTGCAAACCGCCGCTCCCACCGCCCGTTTTGTTCCTGCAGACCAGATTTTTGGGGATCTACGTGTTGTTAAGGATGAAAATGAGATCAAAGACATGCGCCGTGCGGTGGATATCGCCCAACAGGCATTGCGTGAAGTTCTGCCGAAGATCAAGCCGGGAGTCACAGAAACCGAGATCGCTGGAGAATTGACCATCGCGATGCTGCGCGCCGGTTCAGACCCCGAATTGCCGTTCTCTCCCATCGTGGCAAGCGGTCCCAACAGCGCAAATCCGCACGCCGCACCGACCGGTCGGAAACTGGAACCCGGTGACCTGTTGGTTATTGATTGGGGTGCCCGCGTAAATGGCTACTGTTCTGACTTGACACGCACCTTTGCCATCGGTAACCTGGATCCGGAACTCGAGCTGATCTACAACACAGTATTATTAGCCAACACAGCCGGTAGAGCAGCCGGAAAACCCGGTCTCGCCGCTGGTGAGGTGGACTGTGCAGCCCGCGAGGTAATCGATCAGGCCGGTTTTGGTGAATTCTTTACCCATCGTACCGGTCACGGTCTCGGTATGGAAGCCCATGAGACTCCATATATCTTCACCGGAAATTCCGAAAAACTGGAACCGGGAATGACCTACACCGTCGAACCAGGCATATATCTACCGAATAAAGGTGGTGTGCGCATCGAAGATGATGTGTTGATCACTCCTGATGGTGCCATATCCTTAAGTGATTATCCCCGTGAATTGACGATCCTATAAGACAGGGCTGGTGACCATGAACGAAACCCAAACCATTCAATCGGCTGAACCATTCTTTATTCCTGGTGGAAAAAACGGCTGCCTGTTGATCCACGGATTCACCGGCTCTCCCAAGGAAATGCGCATGCTGGGTGATTCACTCTCCCATTCCGGTTACACGGTTCTGGCACCGCGTCTGTTTGGTCATGCCACAAAACCGGATGATATGCGCCGCGCACGCTGGCAGGATTGGCTTGCCTCCGTTGAAGATGGCCTAAACCTGTTGAAAGACTGCACAGATACGCAATTTATCATGGGGCTCTCTATGGGAGGCGTGCTCACACTGATTGCCGCGGCACGGTACGAACTGGCAGGAGCGGTTGCTTTTTCAACTCCCAGCAGTCTCCCCAATGATCCACGAAGTTTCCTGCTCCCCCTGATTGGTTGGTTGAACCTGCCCATCGGCAAGGGGAAACCGGATTGGCGCAACCAGGAAGCTGCCAAAAATCATGTTGACTATCCGTTTTATTCTACCCACGCCATCCTTGAATTGAACAAGCTAATCAAAGTAATGCAGGATGAACTTCCAAATGTTAAGATGCCGGTCCTGCTGGTGCAATCCCGCACGGATGCAGCAATTCCTGGCGACAGCATGGACTCGCTATTCCAGCGCATCCATTCAATTGACAAGTCAAAATTTTGGGTGGAGGACAGCGGTCACGTGGTCATCCGCGAACCGGAACGGGAAAAAATCTTCGCAGAAGTTAAATCCTTTCTAAAACGGATACAGGGATGAATCGCAATCTGCTGCTGATCGCCATATCCCTGTTTGCCTGGGGTGTGGGTGAAGGACTATTCATCTACTTTCAGCCGCTATACCTGCAGGAATTTGGAGCGAACCCTGTATTGACGGGCGTAGTATTCAGCGGGATGGGCATTGCGATGGGGTTATCCCAGATCCCGGCTGGTTACCTTTCAGATCGTTACGGATCGCGCACCCTGATGTGGTTGTCCTGGATCCTCGGCAGCACATCAGCCATCCTGATGGCATTGGCGCAATCCCTGCCAGTCTTCATCGTCGGGTTGATCCTGTACGGTCTCACCGGATCGGTCATGGCTCCCATGAACAGTTACATCACCACTGTACGAGGTAAGTTGAGCATCGGCCGCGCGCTGACATTCACTTCCGGGTTGTACAATGTTGGTGCTGTCCTCGGACCGATAAGCGGGGGTTTGATCGCTGACCGCCTGGGTCTGCGAACTGTTTACATCATCGCTGCGGTCGTTTTTGTGATCTCCACGATTATTGTGCTTTTCGTTGAGAAGAATCCTGAGCCGCACCAGGCTGACCAGGTTTCTGGTAATAGTATGGGTTTATTGAAAAACACCCGTTTTCTCATCTTCCTTGGGATCGCAATGGTGAGCATCTTCACACTCTATTTTCCACAACCTTTCACACCAAGCTACTTGCAGAACCAGCAGGGCTTGTCGCTCTCAACCATCGGTCTATTCGGGGCGATCGGCAGCCTGGGCAACGCAGTGGCAATGCTGACCCTTGGAAACCTGAACGCTGTGACCAGCTTCATCATCGGCCAAACCTGGTTGCTAGTGTTCTCAATCATCTATCTTAAAGCAGATCTACCCGTTTGGTTCGGGATTGGCTATTTCTTTATTGGCGGTTACAGGTTGTGCCGTTCGATGGTGCTGGCCATCGCGCGAACATTCATCCATCCAAGGCAGACAGGCCTCGCCTATGGCATGGTGGAGACTGTAAATTCGGTCGCAGTGATCCTCGCGCCCATCCTGGCAGGTTTCATCTACAATCAGAACCCGTATCTGGTTTACCGTATCTCCATCGTGCTGGTTAGTGTGGTTATTGCCTTCAACATCCTGATCCTGGTGATCATGAAAAGAAATGGGAAAAATGAGCCTCAGAATTCAAGTATTCAATAGCGATCCAATTGATAACAATGTAATCCTGTTGTGCGACGAAGAAACAAAGCAGGGAATCATTTTTGATCCGTCGTTTGATCCTGACCTTGTACTAAAAGTCATCAACGATCAGAAGATCTCTGTTGGAACGATCCTGTTCACACATGGGCATTTTGACCACTTTGCCGGATTAGCCTACCTGCTTACGAAACTGACACCCCCGCCAAAGGTTGGCTTACACAGGAGAGACCTCAAGATTTGGCAGGAAGGGGGTGGTTCGATCCAGTTCCGGATTCCGATCGATCTTCCACCGGATCCTGACCTGATCCTGGAACATGGTCAGCAGGTACGAATTGGTGAACAATACATCGAAGTCAGGCATACTCCCGGGCATTCCCCTGGATCGGTCATTTTTTACATCCCGTCCATCAATACTGCGGTGGTCGGTGATCTGATCTTCAAACAGGGGATCGGCCGCACAGACCTTGAGGGAGGAAGTTATCCTGAACTAGCAAACAGTATCACCACCCAGGTCTACAGCCTGCCAGCTGAGACGATCCTCATCCCCGGGCATGGACCTGAAACCACGGTAGGTGATGAACAGAAGTACAATCCATATGTTGGCAAGAATGCAAGATTTCTTTAACCGGACCTTTTTGATGAACTAATACGTTAACTAATAAAACCTGATGAGACCCTTCCCGAAAAGAATCCTGACTTTTTACCTGGTGATTATCCTTACTTTCCTGGTTGGGTGCCAGCCACAGGTGCCGGTTTTTATCACAACGTCACCGGGTTCAACCAATACTCCTTTTCAACCGGTCCACCCCACGGCAACTCTCACCCCTCAACCTACGCATACACCCACAAATACCTCCACACCCATTCCAACTGAAACCCCTATGCCCGAACCCACAAACACATTCTCACCGGAACCAACGGAAAAAACCGATCCTCCCACTGAAGAAGTTACAGCCGGGGAAGTCATTGTTCCCATCCTGCTCTACCATCACGTGTCGGAAACGATTGACACGCAGTACAACGTCGACCCGGACCGGTTTGCTGAGCAAATGAAATGGCTGAACGATCATGGTTATTCGACGATCACCATCGCGGATGTAGCCCGTCTCATCCTGGATGGCGGTGAGTTGCCTGAACGCCCGGTTGTGTTAACCTTCGATGATGGTTACCTGGATGTATACAAGAACGCTTATCCGATCATGCAGCAGTATGGATATGTGGGTACTTTCTTTATTATTGGCAGTACTGTGGATACGACTCAAAATTTGAGTACAAAAAAGTTAACAAATCTGATCAACAGCGGATGGGAGATTGGCTCGCACAGCATGTCTCACATTGATCTTAACCAGGGCAATAATTGGGAGTATGAGATTATTGGTTCAAAGAGCCTGCTAGAAGGAAAACTGGGGGTACCCATTCTGACTTTCGCTTATCCCTACGGGCTGGCGGACGCGGCGGTAATCCGCTACACGATCGATGCCGGGTATACTTCCGCAGTGGGTCTGGGATCCAACGTCACCCACGACAAGAACACCCTGTTCTTTCTCAACCGTAAGGAAGTGAAAAGCTGGTATGGCCTCGATTTCTTTGAGGATTTTATGCCCTGGACTGAATAATCGGCGCAAATAAACAGGCTCTCCGAAAATGGAGAGCCTGAATGTTTAAACGGGTGAAAATATTACTTGGCGAATTCCACTGCCCGGGTTTCTCGTATGACAGTGACCTTGATCTGACCAGGATATTGCATAGTCTCTTCCACCTTTTTGGCAATATCACGCGCAAGGCGAGTGGATGCCAGGTCATCGATTTCTTCCGGTTGTACAATGATGCGCACTTCACGTCCAGCCTGGATGGCATAACTCTGTTGGACCCCTTTGAAGGAATTCGCTATTTCTTCAAGCGCACGCAAGCGTTTGATGTATTGCTCGAGATCCTCCCGCCTGGCTCCAGGTCGTGCTCCGGAGATCGCGTCGGCAGCCTCTACGATCACTGCCTCGATTGATTCCTGTTCTACTTCGTGATGGTGAGAAGCCATCGCATTAACGACCCGTGAATTAACACCATATCGACGGGCAAAATCTGACCCGAGTTGGGCATGTGTGCCCTCAGTATTGTGGTCCATCGCTTTACCCAAGTCGTGCAATAAGCCGCCGGCTCGCGCCACTTCAACTTCAGCACCTAGTTCGGCAGCAAGCACTGCAGATAACTTGGCCACTTCTACTGCGTGTGCCAGTTGGTTTTGACCATAGGAGGTACGGAATTTCAGTCGTCCGAGCATCTTCAGTACTTCGGGGTGAATCCCGGCTACACCCGCATCGAAAGCAGCCTGTTCACCCGCCTCGACTATGGCCTTTTCCACTTCCCTCTCCTCTTCGTTGAGGATCTTTTCGATGTGCGCAGGATGGATGCGTCCATCAAGAATCAATCTGTCGAGTGAACGGCGGGCAATCTCGCGTCTCACCGGGTCAAAACAGGAAATCGTTACCGCTTCAGGGGTGTCATCTACGATCACATCCACACCGGCAGCTTGCTCAAACGCGCGAATGTTCCGACCGTTCCTACCTACGATGCGCCCTTTCATTTCCTCATTTGGCAGGGTCACCAGTGAAGTCGAAACGCTGACCACGTGCTCCGAGGCAACCCTTTGAATGGCATCGGTAATGATCTCACGCGCCCTTTTATCGCCTTCAGAGCGGGCTTCAGCCTCGATCTGGCGTATAATGCGCGCCATATCGTTACGGGCTTCCTTCTCAGCTTCAGCCAATAAGACCTGCTTGGCTTCTTCTATTGACATCTGCCCGATGCGCTGGAGTTCATCCAGCTGATCTGTGTAAAGTTTTTCGATGTCATTGGCACGCTTGTCTAGTGCACTTTGACGCTTGTTCAGGTTTTGTTCGCGAAGTTCGATCCGTTCAATGCGGTGATCCAGTTCAGCGCGACGCTTCTGCTGCCGGTCATCCTCACGCAGGATATCCTGCCTGCGGCGGGTGATCTCCTGTTCTGAATCCTGCATAACTCGTAAAGCTTTATCCCTGGCCTCGATCTCGATCGTCTTGGCTTTTTCTGAGGCGGATTGGATCAAATCATCCGCTTTTTCAGCCTGTTCTTTTTTATAGCGTTGTACGTAATACCTGACAAAAACCACAGTCAGGATGGTGGCAACCACCAGAGCTCCTATAACCAGAATGACCAGTAATCCAATGTCCCGTTGATTCATTTTTCCAATTCCTCATTATCATTATTTGATTGAACTATCGAAGCACCCTGCTGCTGCCATAATTCCTTTACCAGGGTTGCGACAGTCCCATACGAAAAACCGCGCCTGGATAAATAACCGCTCAACCGCTTGCGAAAGGTCTCCCAGTCGGTGCCCTGCAAACGGCGAATGTAATGGGAGGCAGCCAGTGAGGCTAACTCTTGCTCAGCAGGTAGTTCTTCGAGTGCTGCATCGATGTGTTCTTCTGCAATACCTTTGTTCTTTAACTCATAACGCAGCAAAGTTTTACTGCGCGGGTGAAACTCTTTTCGGCTATCAATCCACAAGCGGGCAAAATTCTCGTCCCGGATCAATCCAGCCAACTTCAACTTTTCCACCACCTGGTCGATCTGTTCAACAGAAAATTCCTTTTCAGTAAGCCGTTGCCTGATCTCTTTTTCGCTGCGTGGACGATGATTAAGGAGATCAAGCGCACGCTGATAGGCAATCTCAAACGCGTCTTTTTTGAGGAGGGATTGAATCTTTTCCTCGGACAGGCGATCACCAATATTCAACCAGGCTGCCACCAGCCGGGAAAGACCAAATGCATACTCACCATCCAGGTCAATATTTACCCGTTGGGAATTACGCTTTTGGACTTTAATTGCTGTAATAATCCGTTCTGTCATCCCTTTAACCTAAAAAAGCCAGCTACCATTCGGTTGTTTGGCTTTTCGACTTACGCTGGTATTCTATAACCTTTGCAGGTTATAAGTAGAGAATACTAAGATTTATGGATGTTTCAAATTCTTAGATTTCCTAAAACCCGAAAGACCGGATCCCTCCTGGTACATATCCCACACGACGGGCTTTTCTGCGGGAGGTTCTGATCTTTAATAAAATGCTCGAAATCTAAAATCACACGGTTTTTCCTTGTGTTTTGTTGATAACACCCATACTCCTTGCGGAGTGTAAAAATATTGTCTAACCAGTGTTACTGTCGAACAGCCATTATTCTACACGCAATTTGCGTTGAACTTATCGATCCAATCCAGAATATTATACATGAAATTGAGAATTTCTCAATATTCAATTGGTATTCAATTGGTATTCCGGATGCCACAGCGTAGTCCCGTGAATAGCAAACAATGCTAAAATTGAGGTATGACCGCACAGCCAAATGGAAATAAAACGGAACCAGAGATCAGACATCAACGAGAATTCGTCTGGCAGATCCTATTGCCGTTCATCGCGGCGGTTATCGCTTTGTTGTTTATCGCGATCCTCTCCATATCCGCTGCTGGAATAACCCCTGCTGTAAACGAAAAATGGGCACAGATCTCTACTATATTATTGCTTTTACCAACTCTGCTGTTTGGATTGGTCATTCTCGCCTTGGTAATCATTCTGATATGGTTGCTGAGAAAATTGGCCAGGAATATTCCGACATACACTGGTTTTATTTTCCAACTATCCCGTCGGACTGCCGGCATCACCAACAACATCGCAGCCCATAGTGCTGAACCGTTTATTCGACTGAGATCGATCTTTGCAGGATTAACGCAACTCATTACACTGGTATTTCACAATAAAACCAACCCTAAGGAGTAACGCATGGAACAAAGATCCAATTGGAAAACTCTCACCCTCCTTATTGGAGGCGGGATCGGACTAATCAGCGGGTTGGCCGCAGCCTACTTGCTCATCAAGAAACATGAAGAAACAGGCAGCACTCTCAAGTTAACCTCGGGGGAAGGTGCAAAGATCGGAATGGGACTCGTCTCCCTTTTGAAGATGATCGCGGAAAGCGGTAGGTAAACGTACATTGTCTATCAATATTTTGAACTAATAAGATCAATGAACCGAAACCCACGATAAATGACATCAAGGCGATTCGTTAAATTCGTTGTGGCTGGACAGTTGCGCAACGAATACATTATTGATACAACCGGTAAAGCTTTCAACAATCTACTCGGTGGGTCATTGTTATATACCGCAGCAGCAGTGAACCGGTGGGGAGGACAAACCGGACTGTTGGGAATGATCGGACAAAATTTTCCTCTGGAACAGGTAGAAGCTCTCGAAGAAATGGAATTAGACGTGCGCGGGATCAAGATCATCCCGGAAATCGTGGATCTGACAGCGTTCTACGCATATCCCAATGGCAAATCTTGCCTGCGAGAAAACCCAGTTGCTGTTTACGCTGCGAACACGCTTACAGTTCCCAAGGAGTTGCTGGATTACTCGTATGATGACGACGAACCAATGCGGGCAAAATATTTATTGAATTCCAGAATTTTTATTGATGATATTCCTCTGGATTATCTTGATTCTTCAGCAGCTCACATTTGCCCATTGGAGATCACCTGCCAGATACAACTAGGCACACTCCTGCAAAAAGGGGCTGTACGTACACTCTCTGTGCAACCTCACCATTCATCAATGATTCCGGCATGTTTTGATGAGATTGCCATTCTCTCGAAAGACACCGCTGCGTTCATTACCAACGAAATGGAGTTGCGCCAGCTTTTTCAAAACAGAACCGACGATCTTTGGGAAATGCTATCCGGGATCTGCAATTATGGTTGTCATACGGCCATTGTCAGGAATTCAACAGGCGGTTTTTCATTTTTTGATCGGAATACTAGTAAACGCTACCGTGTTGCTGAATATCCCTCACAACGGGTTGATCCCACCGGTGAAATGGATGTCTTCTGTGGTGCGTTCCTGGCCGCGTATCACGATAACTACGATCCCCTTTATAGTGTGACCCTTGCCAGTGCCGCGGCTTCCATTAAGGTGGAGGGTACCGGTCCATTTTCGATCAACGCCAGCCTGCCAGGATTGGATCACGCCCGCATGGCCGTGCTACGAGATATGGTCACCTGTTATTGAGACGTGTCAAACAATTGTCTTTTTTGAATCGGGTATTAATAAGATCTGGAGGTAATAATGGATGCTTTGATCGATTTTGAGATTGCTTTTACATTGTTCATTCAAAACCTGGGCAACTGGCTTGAAATGCCCATGCAAGCATTCACCTTCCTGGGTAGTGAGTTATTCTTTCTTCTTATCATGCCTGCTTTGTACTGGTCCATTGATCCAGTCATCGGCTTCCGCGCCGGAATGATGCTGGTAATCAGTGGAGGACTCAATTCAGCATTGAAAATGTTTTTTCACACTCCACGTCCTTACTGGGTGGATTCCCGTGTGAAGGCATTCAGCTCAGAGACCTCATTCGGTATGCCATCAGGGCATTCCCAAAATTCCGCGTCGATCTGGGGCATGGTCGCGGAAAGTGTCCACAAACGGTCTGCAATCGTCATTGGCATTATTGTCGTCTTCCTGATCGGACTATCAAGGATCTATCTCGGTGTACATTTTCTGCACGATGTACTCACCGGATGGCTAATCGGCACCCTGATCATCCTGCTATATTTGAAGGTGGAAAAACCAATTGCCCGATGGCTCAACAACAAGGGTCTCGGCTTCCAAGTCCTGATGGCTTTTCTGTTTTCTGCATTCTTTATCTTATTAGGGTGGCTGGCACAAAGCGCGTCCCGGGGCTGGACATTACCGGGTGAATGGATCAGCAATGCTCTTTCCGCCGGTGCAGATGAACCCGATCCTCTAAACCTGGAGGGCATGATCACCATTGCTGGTGTGGCTTTCGGCTTCCTGACAGGTTTTGCTTTGTGGCGGGAGAAATACGGCGTTTACACGATCAATTGCTCACAGGGAAAGCGGCTATTGCGTTACGGAGTTGGTCTGGTGGGTATTTTCATCCTGTATTTTGGTTTGAAGGTGGTTTTCCCCGAAGAACCACTAGTATTGGGTATGGTGTTGCGCTATTTCCGCTATACACTGATCGGATTATGGGTCACTTTTTTTGCCCCCTGGTTTTTTAAACGACTAAAGCTCGATCGCTAAGCACGCAATTTGCTGATAATATATAATTATCAAAAGTCAATCAGTGCGAGGAGGAAGTATGGAAAAAATGGGAAAATTTTTTGCCGGTTTGATGATCGGTGGCATCGTGGGTGGTCTAATCGGACTATTGCTGGCTCCTTCCGCCGGTGAGGAGACAAGGAACTGCATCAAGGACAAGGTTTACCATGTTCGGGATGAAGTGAAAAAAGCCGCAGCAGAGCGCAGCGATGAACTAAAGAACGAACTCGCTGCTTTACAGAAAAAAATCTGATCCATCGTGTGTACTAAAACCGGCCTCACGGCCGGTTTTCATTATTTTCTCAGGTATACCTGGTACTCTGCCTTCTGGCGGGTGAAACGGCTGGAACCACTCACCACAAGTAAGTAATCATAACCCGCGGGGAGTGCATTCAAGTTGATGTTTAGCTCTTCACCGCTTTCGATGGAAAATTTTTGTGTGGGGGTTTCACTATAAGGATCAATGATAGAGACAAGGAAAGTCTGTGGAAGGGTATTGTCGATTCGTACGAATCCCTCAGCTGCCCATCCTCCCGCATCTTCTTCAAAATCTGCCTGGTAATTGATCTCTGGAATGCGGATGTCATCAACTGCAAAACCTTCGCCCGTGACCGCTTCATCGGTGATGTACTCAAAACTCAAGTTAACAACCTGCCCGGCGAACTGTGAAAGATCGACAGTCTCAGTAATCCACCCGTTCGAGAAACCATTGTACCCGCAGCCGTAACTGTTACCTGTAATGTCAGATACGGAACAGGATGGCGTGTTGATGATCCTCCCAGATCCCTCCCCAGTGGAAGCCAGCAGATAAAGGAAATCATAATCGTTTTCAATGTCATACCAGGCGGAATAGGTCAGTGTGATCTCTCCGGTTATTTCGGAAAAGTCGAACTGACGGGTCAGTTTGGTGGCTGAGGCATCCGCCCGGTTGGACCACATAAAGTAGTCACCCGCGCTGTTAACCGGCAGGACATTAACCGTGGAGGAACCGGAAAAATTGAGTTGGAAATCTTCATTTGCACACGCCAGTCGGATGTAATCAGTACCATACTGGTGCACGCTACGGTCAAGTTGAACATTGTCACAATCCGTGATCGTCTCCGTAGCACTGGCCGTCGGGGCTGAAGAATAGATGTTATAGGCGTATCTGCCATCGGCAAAAGCAGGGTCGTTCACGTAATTCGTGATCGCCCAATCGGCAAACAGATCGTTGGCTGTGATCTTTGCACCTGTTTCGGGGTCCTGGTGGCTGTGTGCGGCCAATACATTATCAATGCTGGTAAACCCATCCATTTGATCGGCAACGATGGCTTTCGTAAAATCCTCGCCAAACCTTTCGAGTAGATAAGTTACGAACAGGAAACTCGCTCCATAGTGGGCATCGTTTTCGTTAGCGTCCATGGACCAATCATTCAGTTGCACATCTGTATTAAATGCAAACAAATAGTCAAAACCGCCCGCATCGTAACCATTCAGCAGCGTGGCTAGTTCAGAAAACCCTTCGTTCAACCACAGTTCCTCATTGGGATCATGGTATCCATGAATCAGGTGTTGTAATTCGTGCGCCATGACACTCAAAGTATATGGATCAGACAACCATTGAACATCTGAGTTTACGTAGAACATTTCGTGCACATTGGAGTACTCATGCGCCTGCGACACCACACCATCTGAAGAAGCCGTGTAACCAGCCAACTGGCTGCCCAAATTACTGGCGTAGAGAATATACAAATGTGGATCGTTATCCACACCCGGTATCCATTCCTTACCAAAAAACTCCTGGTTGGTAGGATAAATCTGATCTTCAAAAGTACGCATCAGGCTATTCAACTCGCCGGCATCCAGGTTTACCCCTTGCTCGACCCAGAAGTAAATATCTTCTGAAGCATACCGCAACATAGCCGTGATCCGGCTTGTGGCATTGGTATCCACATTGAGCTTATAGAAATCCAGTGTATCGCCAATGCTAAATGCAATCGGTGCAGCGGTGGACTGCAAAGGAATATTGGTTTTTCCTTCATAGCGTTCAGCCAGGTAGATCAAGTCCGCACTAGGGATTGCGGCGTTTTGCAGGATCGTTAAAGTGTCCTCTACCTGCTCACCTGCCTGTGTTCCTTCTTCAGATTGAATCACCTCAGGAGTCGGGACTGTCGTTGAAACGTCCGGTACGGTCGTAGCAACCCTTGCGGTCGGTAGAGTGACCGGCTCTGATGCAACCCCAATCTGGGACATCAAACCAGTTGCACCAGTTGCCAGGTAGAAAATTGCACCACACAAAACAAGCAAACAGCAAGCTACCAGTAATAAAACAACCAATACGAGGATGATGGTTTTTTCCGATTTATCCATTCAACTCGCCTTCAGCAGGAGTATACCAGCGCCAGGCTGCAGTGACCAATCCCATTGAGAACCACAGGTAAGGTAGTACAAAACTATCCACACTGAATTCCTCTGCGATCAATGCCACCAGGAAGAAAATTCCCATATACCCCATTGTCTTACGCATGCCCATGCCTTTCCTGATCATCTCAACTGACGTAATGCCAAAAAGCACCATGAAAGAGATAAATAATGCGAAACCGATAATCCCTGTTTCGGCCAGCAAGCGCGACCATAAATTCTTGATATTCAACAAACCGGTGTTCCGGTATAACAACCTTCGCGCTTCAGTCAATCCCCAGCCGGTATCAGGTAGGTATTGTGGAAAATAAAAACCTGAAATACCCACACCCACCCCGATCAAAGGGTGATCGTTAAAAATATTCCATCCGGTCTGCCAGTAAACCACCCGCTCACCAAATTGGAGGTCCTCAGCGTATTCCATTAAAGCATTTGGTTCACCTTTCGAGAATTCAAAAACGGTCTCCATGCGCGGATCGACTTTGCTCAAGCCCCACAATCCGGCCAATAACAGACCCAGGTAAGCGATAATCAGTCCAATGCTGACGCCAGTTATCAGTAACACCCTTTTTCTACCGAGAAACCTGTTCACGAGCCAATTGATCAATCGCACATTAAGCAGAATGAAGATTAGAAAGACCACCAGCATGAAAGCCAGCAAACCACCGCGGGAAAGTGTACCGACGACCACGATCACACCCAGTACCAGCAGGATATTTTCAAAGGTTATTTTTCGGAACCGCCATTTGTGAACACTTGAGCCGGTGAAAGATGCGGCCAGCCAGTAAGCCAGGAAAACCAGGTTAAGCATGTGTGCCAGCCAGGAGGGCTCCGCAGCAAAACCAAGCATGCGATCCTGTAAGATACGGTTCGGAGAGAAAAAAGCCTGAATCTGTTCAAAAAATAGGAACACGTTTGGCAAAAATGGCTGCACAACCATTTGCAGGATTGACCAGCAAACCACGACCATACCAGTCCAGTTGACGATACGGAGAGTCGAATTGATCTTACCCGGTGTGTTGGGTACACTGACCGATACAAAATAAAACAACAAGCCCAGTATAAGTGTTGCAGCCCCCTCTACCGCGGCTCCCGTAAGAGATTGTTCCTTGTAATCAGAGATGGGCCGCAGAAACGCCAACAATATCGTGATCAATGCGTACACGAAAAACAACAAAACTGGTTTGGCATGAACAGGGAGCGGAGATTTAGTTCTTACAATTCCCGGTAAAGCAAAGATGACGAGCGGGAGAAGAAACAGGAGCGAGGCTGGTGCAACTGAACTCGACCTTGTTAGTTTCATCACCAGTGGAAAAGTGGTGATCGGCAAAGCGATGATCAAGAGCACCCAAAGAATCCAGGTGATGCGCGACCAGATTTTCGACTTCATTTCTATGTTCCAGGATCTTTGACCCGCGGAAAGCCGGCCACGAGAACGATCAGCGCCAACAACAATCCGATCATCGCTCCTGCCAGGGTGGAAATGTTCCTGCCCAAGTGAACAGGTTGGGATGGCAGGTTTGGCTCACTGGTTACCTCAAAACTGACTCGAGAGGCAATCAGCCTGGATAACAGATCAGCCTTCAAAGAACCATTAGCCAGGTTTTCCAGTTCTTGCCGCAGCGCATCCATTTCCTCTGCACTGCAAAAAGGCGTCACGGGTTCCAGAACAACTGCCTGTTCAAAGCAGCTTTCGATTCCCACCTGGGCATTAATCTCGATTAGCGCGGCAAGCGAGTCAGACCGGAATGCCTGCAGTTGCTGCATTGCTGCGTTCAACCATAATCGATTGACCGCTTGAGCAACTTGAGGATCAGAAAACCTGGAACTCAGTGCCCAGCGGAAGCCCTGCCGGGAGGCAGTTAAACCCGTCTGCAAAGCTTTCTCATCAGCTGTCAGGAGTTCTTTGGTAGCAGTGTCAATAACCTGATCCATCACTCCATCAGATTGAATGATGTCTCCAACTGCGGTCAGGAGATAATCCTCTTCGTAATCTGTCATCCGCCCGGAGTAAGCAAAATCGATCACAGTGGTGATAACCGCTTCTGATTCATAAACGGGTTTTTCCAACAAGGAAACAAGCGCACCTGTAACTCCCCCAATGATCATCAGCAAAACAATCAACCACCAGTAATTAACTGCCCTGTTTACCACTCCAGACAGATAAAAATCATCAATTTGTGGATCATCCAAGGCTGCCATTGCCTGAATTATACACTGCATTAAAATGCCCCGGTGCGCTTACACGCTCCGGGGCATAATCTTCTGATCCGATTATTTGTGAATGAAACTGATCAGTACCAGGTTGCGATTACACTTGGCCTTGGTGATGAATTGGAACGGCTCACTGAGGGGGGTCATGTCAGAATCAAAGAGCTGGACAAATAATGGTGTCGTTGAGTCAACAGCGACATCGCCCAGGGTGATTTCATAACCTCCCTTGCCATAATCCTTAGCCGATAACATTCCTGTTACAGCGTACTTCTCCACTTCCTGTCCATTCCAGGTACCGAATACTTTGACGATCAGGAATTTTACTGGTACGTTGTCAGTGCCAAATACCTGACCGGCTACACCCTGCCATGCACAACCCTTATCCAGGTAATTGAAATTGGCGAGATACTTCGGTATGCCATCCTGAATGATATATTTGACTTTTAATTCTTTGGATGCAACAGGTGCGGATTCCATGAATCCTTCCGAGGTTACTTCTGCCGGTAATTCCGAAATCTCCGGGAAGGTTTCTTCCAACGCTACCTCAAAAGGCATTTCTGTTACTTCAGGAAAAACCTCTTCTGCAAAGACAGGTTCATCAGCCTTCGCTGCATCCCGTTTATGGAACAGATCGCCGAAGGATTGCAGGAACCCTCCATCTGCTTCTGGAGTGGCAATATTTTTTCCCAGGTCCGCCTGCTCGCTGAAAACTATCGTGCAGGCGGTCATAATCAGCAGAATGAAGATCCAAATGAATTTTTTAAACATAGCAACCTCCGGTTGAGTCTTGAATTGTTTACAAATCGATGCATTTTCCATGCCAGTTACAGGCATGTTTGACGACTTGCGTTTATGTATTCGCAGTTGAATAATGGAATATAATCTGGTAAAGGTGAACAGATGAAGCAAATACTCCAGCACATGAATGATGGAAAAACGATGGTTGAAGAAGTGCCGGTCCCGGTAACAAGGAGGGGAACCGCCCTGGTACGCACATCCGCCTCCTTGGTTTCCGCCGGTACTGAACGGATGCTTGTGGATTTTGCTGAAAAAAACCTCATCGGAAAAGCAGCTGCCCGGCCTGACCTGGTACGCCAGGTGATCTCAAAAGCCGAACGGGAAGGTCTGCTGCCGACGCTGGAAGCTGCTTTTAATAAGCTCGATCAGCCCATGCCCCTCGGATATTCATCGGCGGGAACCATCGTGGAGGTTGGAGCTGGCATGGGTGAATTCAAACCTGGTGACCGGGTGGCATGCGCGGGTGGTGGTTACGCGGTCCACGCAGAGTATGACCTGGTACCACTTAATCTTTTAGCAAAATTGCCCGACTGTGTGGATTTTGAATCAGCAGCATTTACCACACTGGGAGCCATTGCGATGCATGGATTCCGCCTTTCCAGCCCACAAATCGGTGAGACTGTCATTATCATCGGACTTGGCCTGCTTGGTCTCCTGGCAGCCCAGATCGCGCGAGCTGCTGGTTGCGTGGTGTTCGGTATTGATCTATCTCCTGACCGGGTAAAACTGGCCCAGGATCTGGGCTTTTCTGCTGCTTTGAATGAGAACTGTCTTGACCTTGTATCCGGGATGACCGACGGTCGGGGTTTTGATCACGTGCTCATCTGTGCTGATACATCCTCAGATGAGACTGTACTACTGGCCGGCCAAGTTGCGCGGGATCGGGGTAGTGTGGTTGCTGTTGGCGCAGTAGGACTGGACATACCGCGTAAGATCTACTACGAAAAGGAACTAAATTTGATTGTTTCACGCTCGTATGGCCCGGGGCGTTACGATCCCCAGTACGAGGAAAACGGCCTGGATTACCCGCCCGGATACGTGCGTTGGACAGAAGGACGCAATCTACAATCCTTCGTAGACCTGCTGGCAGACGGAAAAGTGAATGTAAAACCTTTGATCACCCACCAATTTTCCATCGAGGACGCACCAAAAGCATACGAATTGATTACTGGTCGAAGCAAAGAACCTTTCCTTGGGGTATTGCTAACCTATCCAAATTCACCTGACGTTGAGCCGGTTCAGCGGAAAGTCCAGAATACTGCTCTCCGTAGAGAAACCACACCGGATATTCGGGTGGGAGTACTGGGAGCCGGCAATTATGCACAGGCAGTCTTTCTGCCCATCCTCAGAAAAACCGGCGGCGCTGAATTATCAGGTATCGTCACCGCCTCAGGTTTAAGCGCGCAACAGGCAGCCCGAAAATTCGGGTTCCATTTCGCCTCAACAGCCGAAGAGGAAGTACTATCCAATCCGGATATCAATAGTGTAGTGATCCTTACCCGGCATCAACACCACGCACGACAGGTTATCACCGCACTAAAGAACAGGAAATCAGTTTATTGCGAAAAACCACTGGCATTGACACCAGAAGAACTCAACGAAATTGCTGATCTCTTGAAAGAAGAAAACTCACACTTGTTAACCGTAGGGTACAATCGCCGCTTCGCGCCTATGGTCACTAAAATGGCTGGGTTTTTCAGGAATCGAAACGAACCGCTATTCATGCATTACCGGATCAACGCGGGTTTCCTTCCCCTGACCCATTGGCTGCATGACATCGAACAGGGCGGAGGGCGCATTATTGGAGAAGGCTGCCATTTTATAGACCTTCTGACCTTCCTCACCGGCGAACTTCCGATATCCATCCACACGGCGGGATTGCCGGACCAAAACAAATATAACAGGGACAACGTTCAACTGATATTACACTATCCGGATGGATCTCTGGGCACCATTTCTTACCTCGCAAACGGTAACAAGAATTACGCGAAGGAACGACTGGAGGTGTTTTCCGGTGGCAGAATCGCGATCCTGAACGACTTCAGGTCGCTTGAGTTAGTAACCGAGACCCATAAGAGTACCTCCCGTTCCGTCTTACGACAGGACAAGGGCCATGCCTTTGCCTGGAAAGGCTTCCTGGAAGCAATAAAAACCGGCAGCCCTCCCCCGATTCCCTATGAGCAATTGCTCAGCACATCCAGGGTTAGTTTCGCCGCCGTTGAAGCACTTCGCAGCGGCAACCAGATCGATTTATAATTTTCTAACCGGTAGAAGGTGATTTGAACCTTCCTCGCAAGCTTTTCCTGTTGATCAAAGAGATCGGTGTTTCCGATCTGGTCAATTACACCCGCTACCAGTTGGAACTGCGCAGTGGCTGGTTGAAATGGCGGACACCACCGGGCGGGAGTTACCCGAAAAGAGAAGTGTTACTGGAAGCCGGAGTGATTAACAACAACTGGCGTGAAAACTGGCACAATTCCAAGTTCTCTTCCAAAGCAGGTTTGCTGCAGGAGGAGGCGAAGCTTCTGGTGAGCGGCAGGTACCGGCCATTCTTCTGTACCGAGCAGCTATTGGATCTGACCCTGCCTGCACTCCCCCTGCAACACTGGCCGGCTTATTCAAACGAGTTCGACAACAGGGACATCAAACTCACCTGGGAACCGGCGCGCTTCACCTGGAGCCTGGCACTTGCCGGGGCTTATGCGATGGATAATAATGAAGTTTATCCTGAGACCTTCTGGGAAAAGGTGGAAGAATTCAATGCCACCAACCCGGTCAACGTTGGACCCAACTGGTCATCCGCGCAGGAGGTTGCATTAAGAGCGATAAATTGGATCATAACCAGCGCTGCATTTCAGAATTCACCCTCCTCAACCCGCGCCAGGCTGGAGAACCTTTCCCGCTCGGTTGCCCAACACATTGAACGCATTCTGCCAACCGTAGACTACGCGCGTTCTCAACATAACAATCATTTGCTTAGTGAAGCCCTCGGTCTGATCTTCGGCGGGAATTTCCTGGGGAATTACGATCCCCGCGCAACCGGTTGGGTCAATCAAGGTATACATGAGTTCGAGCAGGCGATCATTGAACAAATAGATGACGAAGGTAATTACTCCCAACACAGCGCAAATTACCATCGCATGATGCTTCACCTGGCGTTGTTGTATGAAACCTGCCTGCGAAAAACCGGCAGGAAGATCCCGCAACCAGTAAGGGACAAGCTTTCACTCGCTACCCGCTGGCTTCTCAGCCAGCTTGAGCCAACGAATGGTCGTTTACCCAACCTAGGACACAACGATGGCACCCTCTTACTGCCTTTCGGTTGTGTTGAATATCGTGATTACCGGCCAGTTGCACAGGCAGCCGCCATCGCCTTTCTCGGCAAACCCTGCTTACCTCCCGGCAACTGGGATGAACTGGCCGCATGGCTTGGATTGGAATATAACACACAGGAAGTGATCAACCTCGATTCAATCGCTGCGCCAGCCGTCCACAAGGTTGGCACGCCACAATGTTGGGGCAGTCTGCGTGGTGTGAGATTCCACAATCGACCGGCACATGCCGATCAGTTGCATGTGGATATTTGGTGGCATGGTTTCAATCTGGCGCGCGATGTAGGAACCTACCTCTACAACGCCCCTCCTCCCTGGCAAAACGGTCTGGATGGCACACGCGTGCACAATACTGTCACCATCGATTCTCGCGACCAAATGCAGCGCGTCAGCCGTTTTCTGTGGCTGGATCAAGCCCAGGCAACCTGGCTCAATACTGGCGAGCCGGAAACCATTTCCGCAGTGCTTCATGATTTCAACAGAACAGGCATCAGCCATCAACGTTCACTTACCAGGGGAAAAAAGGGTTTTCGCGTCACGGATAAACTGACACCAAAAGTAAAAGACAATGCTCCTCACGACTATTGCCTTCACTGGCTGCTGCCAGACTGGCAATGGCAAATTGAAGATGGTTCACTTACCCTGTCTCATGAGAATTTTCGGGTGAACCTCCTCGTTGAAGCACTCAACCCCCAAACCGATGAGATAATTCGCAATGATGACATGTCCATCATCCGGGCAGGTAAAACGTTGGCTGGTCAGCGCAAGGATGAAATATTAGGATGGGAATCAGAATCTTACGGCGAAAAGCATCCAGTCTTATCTTTTTCGGTGACTTATACCTGCGTGGGTCCACTAAAAATCACCAGTGAATGGGAACTCATTGATGAAAGCAATTGAACCTCGAGAGAAAAACCAAATTCACATTCTGCTGGTCCACCAGGCGTTTGCCGCCCTGGATGAACCGGGCGGGACCCGGCATTATGAAATGGCGCGCGCCTTTGTACAAAACGGGCATCGTGTAACAATTATCACGAGCCCGGTGAGCTATCTCACCGGTAAATCCGCAGCCGGAATGGTGAAATGGAAAACCCGTGAAACCCCTCAACCCGGTCTTGAGATCCTGCGGGTGTACACCTATCCCGCACTGCACCGCAGTTTTTTTCATCGTTTGCTTAGTTTTCTCAGTTTTATGTTCTCCTCCTTCTTTATCGGGCTTGGCGTCAAAAACGTGGATGTGGTTTGGGGTACATCTCCCCCCATCTTCCAGGGATGGACAGCCTGGCTTCTCGCCCGCCTGAAAGGTATCAGATTTGTATTCGAGGTGCGCGATCTGTGGCCGGCGTTTGCGATCGCGATGCAGGTCATCCGCAACCCAATCATCATTGGAGCGTCAAAGTGGTTGGAACATTTCCTTTACAAACACGCCGATCAACTGGTGGTGAATTCACCTGGTTTCATTCCGCACGTCACATCAAGAGGTGGTCGCAACGTGCTGCTCGTCCCGAACGGTGTGGACCCGATCATGTTCAATCCGGATGATGACGGATCTGTTTTCAGACAGGATCATGATCTGATTGGTAAATATGTGGTTTTATACGCAGGGGCGCACGGAGTTTCGAATGACCTTGAGGTTGTATTATCCGCTGCCAGGCTTACAAGCACACAACCTGATATAGTTTATGTAATGGTGGGTGATGGTAAGGAGAAGCAAAACCTGATGGACCTGGCTGACCAATGGGGATTAAAGAACGTGCGATTTATCCCCCCTGTTGCGAAAGAAGGAATGGAAGTGGTGCTGGCCGCAGCGGACGCCTGCGTTGCCATTCTAAAACCCGTCGAGTTGTACAAGACCACCTACCCGAATAAGGTATTCGATTACATGGCAGCAGCCCGACCGGTGTTATGCGCTATCGACGGCGTGATTCGCGAAGTAATAGAAAGCGCACATGCCGGGCTATTTGTTCCTCCGGGTAACCCCGCCGCACTGGCTGAGTCCGTTCTGGCATTATTCAATAACCCAACTTCAGCGAAGCAGATGGGAGCAAATGCACGTGATTACGTTGTGAAACATTTCAACCGGCTCACTATCGCAGCTTCCATGGAAAAGATCCTGCGTGATGCTGTAAATCACTGATCTCTCCAAGTTTACAGACTATCCCAGGTTCTTACTTTTATGGATGGTAATTCTCGAAGAATCCGTATAATAATAACTATTGAGCATCTTACGGTCAACGATTCATCATAATTAAGGAGAAAAGCCATGAGCCAAAAACAAATGTCCCCCCAGGAGCAGATCAAACAAGACATTGCAGGCGCGCAAAGTCAGTTAAGAACCCTGGTGGAAAAAGTCAAACTTTCCTCTGCGCGTGATAGATTCTCCTCTCTGGATAATGAGATAAACAACCTGCCCATGCGAATTCAAAAGACCCGTGACCGCAAATACGCATTCAATCGCATACTTGAAAGCCAGGCAAAGAGTTTCCAACAACAATGGTTGACCAAACGTGGCGCGATCCAAAATCAGCTCACCGTCGAATCGAATGCGTTACAAAATCAACTACGCCCGCTGGAAAATCGGGTAAACGCCTTAAGCCTGGGCTCATCCTCTGCAACGATCGTTTCCGGAATTAAAAACGAACTATCTTCGTTTGATCAAAAAGTAACCGCGGCTGAGCGATCTGTCACAGAAATGTTCGATGACCTCGGCAGCGAAGTCAACAAGGTTAAAAGTCAGCTTACACAAATCGAAAAGACGCTCGAGTTGAGCGAATCAGCAAGCTTCGGTTTTCTTCCCACTGAAAGTGTTGTGCGGGCAGTAAAAGCCACCTGGACACGCGATGAAAAAGAGGATAAAGAGGACCCTGAAGGATATCTCTTCCTCACCGATCAGCGCTTGATCTTTGAATTGCGTGATGAAGTCGCCACCAAGAAAGTCCTCTTTTTTACAACTGAACGGAAAAAGGTCCAGGAATTACAATTCGAAGTACCCGTATTCTCCATATCGAGCGTAAAGGCGACGAAACAGGGAATGCTCAAGAATGAAGACTGGCTGGAATTGGAATTAGAACCCGATGCCTTTGCCCGCAGCGCAAAACTACACTTAGATGGACAGAATTGCAACGAATGGCAGGCGCTGATCAACCAGGTGAAGTCGCGTGAACTGGATGCAGACCGCGCCTTTGCAGTGGATGAGGCTGCAGTGGAAAAAGCGAGATCAGCCCCTGTGGTATGCCCTTCCTGTGGTGGAACCATCACCAGACCCGTGCTGCGCGGTATGGATACCATCACGTGTGATTTTTGTGGACGGGTGATCAAACTTTAAAATGCACAATCCATTGTCACTTCTCAGAGAGAATGGCATCTAAATGGTAGTAAAACATTCACATTTTGAGAGGATAGATAATGAAAATTAACCAATCTAAAACTGACCGAATTATCCGGGTAATACTAGGTGTCATCCTGCTTATTCTGGGTTGGGTGGGAATAGTTGGTGGAACCTTTGGTCTGATCTTAAAAATAGTCGGGTTCATTCCGTTGATAACCGGCCTGATCGGATTTTGCCCATTGTATGCCTTATTAAAGACGAAAACTAACTGATCCTGAAAAAGAGCAGGGAGAAAAATCTCCCTGCTCTTTTTATTACAATCCCTCGAATAGATCGCGCTCCTTGCGGCGCGTGGGTGTGGGGTACGCCCGCATATACTGGTCACTGATGCCAAACAACTTTCGAAAGTAATCCAAAAATCCGACGGTTATGCGCATACCGCCCTGGCTGATGTGACACGCCACCGCCCGGTTCTTATTTTCAATGACCGTACGGTAATCCACTTTGGCATTGACCGGAAAGCGCGCTTCAGAAACCCGCACAAGGTCAATGTCGCCGTTCTTACCAAACCGGCGCGGATCCTTACCGGTCAGTTTCATGAGCCAGACGGTTGTGCGCAGAAATCCGCGCGGGAAAGTGTGATAATACAACTTGTCCGGTTGCCAGGCTGGCAGGTCATCTACGAACTGCGTCGGGTCACCGGCAGCGTAAAATGCCTGGACAGTCGCTTTATGGATGGCAATGTGATCAGGATGCATGTAACCACCAACCGGATCAAAGGTGATGACCACTTGCGGGTGCAGTAACCGGATGAAATGCACGACAGCCGCAGCTACTTCAGCAACATTCGTCGCAGCCAGCGCTTGCGGATGGTGGTTTTCAGGCGATCCTTCCATACCTGAATCCCGGTAATCTAGGAAATGCACGGCAGAAAGACCGAGATGCTGCGCGGCACAACGTAATTCATACTCCCGTAATTCCCCAATGGAGGTATACCCCTCCATCAACTCCGCAGAGACTTCGCCCACCTCCCCACGGGTGGCACAAACCAGGTGCACCTCAACACCCTGGCTAGCATAATATGCGAGAGTGCCGCCTGTTCCAAAAGTTTCATCATCTGGGTGAGCCAATACAGCAAGCAGGACCTTTTTATTCATTTGTGTGTTTGATTAATCCTTTGTATGAGAGTCAAGTTGACCGCAAACCGGACAATCCGGTCGTTTATTAAGGCGGATGGTCTGCAGGGTCGCAGAAAGGCTATCAAATAGCAGCAGTTTGCCGATCAGTGGTTCGCCAATTCCCAGGATCAGTTTGAGGACTTCTGTTGCCTGCAGAAGACCAATCACACCGGGGACCGTATTCAGCAATCCGTGCAATTCCGGGTCGGCGAGTGCGCCATCCGGAGGCATCTCCGGAATCATACAACGCAGACATGGTCCACGACTGGCATCGAAAACTGACACCTGTCCTTCGAACTCAAATACTGCACCATAAACCAAAGGGATCGACATCCTTGCACAAGATTCATTAAGCAGGAAACGGGTTTCGATGTTATCCGTGCAGTCGATCACCGGCCAGTTACCTGAAATTACTTCTTCCGAATTTTCCGGGGTAAGCCTGATCGGGAAAACCTCCACCTCAATATCCGGATTGAGTTCCAGTAATCTCTTCCTGGCAGATTCAACTTTTAGAGAATCCAGGCATGTGGTCGTGTGGATGATCTGACGCGACAGGTTTGATAACGAAACGCGGTCATCATCAATAATCCGAATGTTACCGACTCCAGCCCCAGCGAGGTAAAGCAGTACTGCCGAGCCCAACCCGCCAGCCCCGACCACCAGGACGGAGGCAGCTTTCAATCTTTCCTGACCTTCACTGCCCACCTGGAGAAGTTGAAGGTGTTTCTTGTAACGCAGTTTTTCATTCTGGTTCATGGTCATAAGGATTATTGTAAATGAATTCTGGAAAAAATACCTATTCCGTTGTCTTTTTGAAATTTTTCTTGATGTACAATAAAAATATGCAAGTAATCCTCACCCACGAACAAGCTGATTTCGATGCGCTGGCATCTTTGTTTTGCGCACACATTCTCAATGAGAAAGCAATTCCAGTGTTGCCGAACCGTGTCAACCGCAACGTGCGAAATTTTCTCAACCTTTACGGAGCTGATCTGCCTTTCTCAGAAGTTCGCGACCTGGCCAGTTCATTTATTCATCAAATAACCCTGGTCGATACACAGTCACTGGTCACACTCAAAGGGGTAAACTCGAAAACCCGCGTGAATGTGATCGATCACCATGAAAAACGGGCAGACCTGCCGCAGGACTGGCAGGTGAGCCTCGAACGGGTCGGTGCCACGACCACCATCCTGGTCGACTTACTGCGTGAAACCAGCCATCCGCTTACTACCATGGAAGCCACACTACTATTACTGGGAATCTACGAAGATACCGGTTCATTGACATACGCTTCAACCACGGTCAGGGATGTGAAAGCAGCTGCCTATCTACTGGAAAGAGGAGCCAGCCTGCGCATCGCGGTGGATTACCTCAATCCGTCGCTTTCAGAAAACCAAAAGAAACTCGCTGATCACCTGTTGGACAACGCAAAGTCTTACCCGATCCATGGCAAGAACATCATCGTCTCCTGCGCAGATGCCCAGGACATGCAGGAAGAAGTCTCCAGCATCGCACATAAATTGCGCGACCTTCTCGACCCGGATGCACTTTTCCTGTTTGTCCACACCATGGAAGGAATCCGACTGGTTGCCCGTTCGACTTCCGACCAGGTGGATGTCTCCCACATTGCGCGAATATTTGGCGGCGGTGGTCACAATCGCGCCGCGGCGGCTCTGATCCAATCAAAGACCTCCGCAGACAAACCAGTTAGCATGGAAAAGCTTACCGATCAGGTCCTCATGGAATTGCGCAAGATCATAAAACCACCCCTGACCATCAGCAAGATCATGTCCCGCAGACCACATCTTATCACTCCCGACACATCCCTGGAGGATGCCAACCGGCTGATGCAGCGCTATGGATATGAAGGCTACCCGGTGGTTGAGAATGGGACTGTCGTCGGTTTGTTGACCCGTCGGGCCGTTGACCGGGCGATTCACCACAGGCTGAACTTGAACGCGGGCAGCCTGATGGAAGCGGGTGATCACAGCCTGAAAAGTACCGACACGATCGATCAACTACAGCAATTAATGGCAGCTACCGGCTGGGGTCAGATCCCCGTGCTCGATCCTGAAAACAGGAAAATTATCGGCATTGTCACCCGGACAGATCTTTTAAAAACTTTGCCGGGTCACAATGGCGCGATCCCGGGACAGCAGAATTATGCAGAGCTGCTTGAGAAGTCTCTTCCCCCTTGCCGGCTAGCACTGCTGAAGTTGATCGCACAACATTCTGGACAGGAACAACGGTCGATCTATGTCGTAGGCGGATTTGTGCGTGATCTGCTATTGGAACGCCCCTCATTGGACTTTGACATAGTCGTTGAAGGTGATGCATCAAGATTTGCCCTTGAACTGGCTGAAAAATTTGGCGGCCGTGTGATCACGCATAGACGGTTTAGTACAGCCAAATGGCAGATCAAAAACATCCGTGCGAACCTGTTGGCCAGCATGGGATGCAGCGACCTGAAGGAACTTGATCTGCCTGATGCGCTGGACTTTATCAGCGCACGCACTGAATTCTATGACCATCCTACAGCGTTACCAACCGTTGAACGTTCAAGCATCAAACTGGATTTGCACCGGCGTGATTTTACCATCAACACCCTCGCGCTCCGCCTGGATGGGCACCATTACGGCGAATTGTATGATTACTGGGGCGGTTTGGCTGACCTTGAAAAAAAGCTTGTGCGGGTACTACATTCTTTATCTTTTGTGGATGATCCCACCCGCCTGCTGCGGGCGGTGCGTTTTGAGCAACGTTTTCAATTCCAAATCGAGAAACGCACCCTGCAATTGATGGGAGAAGCCCGGGAATTACTGCACCAGTTGAGTGGTGAGCGCATCCACCATGAGTTCGACCTGATTTTCAATGAATCAGCCCTCTTCGATATTTTGCGCCGGCTAAGCGAGCTGGACCTGTTGCCACAAATTCATCCAAAATTGACCTGGGATGAATCCTATCGAACAGCATTTTTAGAGGCCATTAACTATACGCATAATTCCGCCTGGGATCTATCAGTGAATGTTGGTGCCACACCAATAAAGCACACATTGCTTTACCTGGTGTGGTTGGCTCAACTTGATGATGCTGCAGGCTGCGATGTAGGCCGACGATTGCGCCTTTCCAAACCGATCCTTGAAACGCTGGAAAGTATTTCGACGCTGGTCAATACAATGCAAGACTGGAAGGACCTGCCCCCAAGTCAATTTACCCGTAAACTAGAAAAAATTCCTGTTTACGGAGTATACGCGCTCCATTGTATAACCACTGATGAGATGCTAAAACGGAACCTGGAAAAATTTGCGATAAGCTGGCGGTTTGTTTCACCCATGGTAAACGGCAATGACCTGCGAGAGCGTGGGATCCCACCCGGTCCTCATTACGCCTCCATTCTAACTGAGATCCGCAGTGCATGGCTGGATGGTCAAGTATCCTCTGCTGCAGAGGAAAAATCGCTATTAGATTCACTTGTAAAGGAATTCAATGACCGGAAAGATCACTGATTACACCCCGGTTTCGGAGATCAGCAGGATCATCATTCGTAAGATGACTTCTGAAGATCTGCCACAGCTTGAGTGGGATGGTGAATACACTCACTTCCGCAATGTTTACAAGGCGGTGTACAAGCGCATCACCCATGGTACGGCTGAAGCCTGGGTGGCGGAAGCACCTTCGGCAGAAATTGTAGGCCAGGTTTTTTTACAGCTTGAAAGCGATCGTGCAGAACTGGCTGATGGTTGGAACCGCGCTTATCTGTATTCATTTCGCATCAAACCTGCCTATCGTAACCGAGGACTGGGAACTAGAATGTTGGAGATTCTGGAAAATTATCTTATTGGCAAGCACTTCAACAGACTGACCCTGAATGTAGCGCGCGACAACCCCGATGCGATCAGGTTATATAAACGACTGGGTTTTCAAATCGTTGCTGAGGAACCAGGTGTCTGGTCTTATATCGACCACACAGGAAAATGGCAGACAGTCGAGGAACCATCCTGGCGCATGGAAAAGCAGATCAGAACTAACAGTCATTAATCTTCTCCCTCCACGCAGATATCTGTTATCCCTTTGCCATCCTTCAACTCATCGAACTTTAACCGATTCAAAATCTCCTGTTTGCCTGAATCCTTTGCGTAAATCAGGACTTTCCTTTGTGCTTCCATCTGCAAAGGAATGATCGCGATCTTCCTGACCTGGTGATCCACAAACTCAATTCGGATCAATGCTGTCCGCATGGCATCCGGCAGCATCCATTGATCTGAAAGCAGGTTCCCCAGGCTGTATATGACGAGAGCACGGTGACCATCTATATTTGAAGTCATCCAATCCATACGCTGCAGGACATGCGGGTGATGCCCCCACACCAGGTCGGCACCCGCATCAACGAGTTCCTGCGCCAATATTTCTTGATCCCGGGATGGTCCCGCCTGGTATTCGTTACCCCAATGGATGGAGACCACCACCAGGTCACTCTTCTGCCGGGCAATTGACAATTCAGCCATGTCTGATGCAATGTTGTATTCACCCGAGTAGTCATTTATGTTCAGAATAGCCACTGTTTGTTCACCTACGGGAACGTACAGCATACCCTGCGTTTCATCCAGAGCCTGGATACGGGCTTTTTCCACCGTGTTTCTTGTGTTGAAAGTGTTCGAAGGGGTGCAATCACTAGCATGGTTGTTGGCAGTCGTCACCACATCCACACCTGCCTGCTGTAATATCGCAACCATACTTTCACCAGCACACAGGTTCGTATCCAGATCACCGGAATCATAATCTTGATCAATGGACCCAAATGGTGATTCCAGGTTTACTGAAAATAGATCAGCCTCTGCCTCAGACAGGTATTGCGATAATTCCGCCCAGGGTGAAGCAGCAGTGAATATCGGCTCACCACCTCGCGCGAGCATCACATCCCCGCCAAGCAACAACCACGAAGTCTGTTGCTCAGGTGAGCATGCAGTGATGACAAGGAGCGCTGTTGCCAGCGCTCCGATTTTCAACACCCAACGATGTCTCATGGCACGATGAACGATGAAGTCCATTCCGGTGCGGCAGGTGCGTCACCGCTTTCGAGCATGGTTCGCCAAGCCTCATCGGTCAAGCGATTCTGCGGTTCGACGGTAAATTCGTAATATGTGTAGACTGCCCCGACAGCCACCTGGTATGGAGCGTTTGGAAGGACCACAAAGATCTTCGTCGGATACCCCACCCCTTCCTCCAACACCCGACCAATCCCGGTAGCCACGTCTGCTACAACCGCTGATTTTTGATCCTCAAGATATCCTCTACCCTCATAGGAATCCGCAGGGTCTGCAGCGGCGATGGTCATCGATTCCAGCCACCCGCCGAAGTATTGGATGCGCCAGTATTCTTCTTCCGTCAGAGTCTCCCCATTCAATTCCTTCTGGGCAATGTCGAGGAGAAATACCAGTTCCTCGATCAGGTTGTCTAGGTTCCCCCTCGTCACATCATCCAATATCGCACGGCTTTCCAATCCGTCACGGGTCATCTCGGCCAAGGCAAGCAACCTGGCATAGGCTTCTGGGTTGGGCTCCACATATCCTCTTGGAGGTTGTTCATCCGGTCCGCCGCCCATCTCCGCCATCACCTGTTTGGCATACAGGATCGTATCATGTTTCAATTCTGTCCATGAACTGAGCGCAGTCTGCATGTCCTTGCGCAGCCAGGCCTGAGTTTGCATAAAAGCCGGATACTGATCCCCCTTTGGCTGGAAGATAGGCTGCAGCGCGTACAACCACGACCAATAGAGATTCTGTGTCCAGGAGTCCAGTCCAAAACCGGCAACTTCCTGTTTCACCTTTTCCAATTGTGAATCGTAGTTCACGTATTCGGTCTCGCCCATTTCTTTCAAGAGCGAATAAGCTTCTTCAGATCCTTGCGCGGCCAGGAAATCGAGGCTCTTTGGCAGGTCACGCGGGTTTTCCAGTGTACCGACCTTGCGCCACATCAACTCACCAAATACATACGCGTCAAGGGTGAATCGCTGTCCCATGAAGCGGAAACCCTGGGTAGCCTCATCCCGGTCCTGCCAGATATACACCCACATTGAGTTGATCTGTGGTGGCGGTAGTTGCTTGGCAGCTTCCTTGAATACCGCTGCCAGTTGTGGGTCTGCAAACGATTCGAGGTTCGGAGACTCTCCAAACACCTCGTCAGACAATTTCCCGTATTCATAGATTGAGAGATCGTCCGCCTTACCGACGATAAACACGGTTGGATCATAAATGTTCTGCCAGAGCTCGAGCGCTGACCGGCCGGAGCTGGTTTTAGCATTGCGCATGGCTTGCACAACCAACAATGCCCGTTGGGTTTCGATCGAATCTTTCAACCGGAAAGTCATCCGGCCGTACCACATCATAGCCTTGAAGTAGGTTTTCAAAGCCTCGTCACGTGTGTAATGACCGCGCGGAATATACTGCGAATAATCTTCGAGCAGAAGATCATCGCTTGCCTCACCACCGGTATCCCAGATGGGTGAAGTATTAAACCCGCCCCCACCTTCAATTAATTCCACTTCACGACTCGCCAGTTCCAAAGCCTTATCCGGCACATTACCGGACAAGCCAAGAATCTTAGCCGGTACAGTAAAGTAAGCTACATTCCGGATGGCAGCTGTTTCCATCTCGGTACCGATTAACTCTTGATATTGCTGCAATGACTCATCCAGCATGGCGGTGGTCAACTCCTTCAACAGGTCCATGAACGAAGTGCGTTCAAGATCGCGCAGCATTTTGTCGAAGACCAGGTGGTAAACATGGAAGACAGAATCTGTGGTGATGAACACAGGTGTGGACTCATAGCGGATGGATTCATAAGCCTGGTAGAACTCCTGGTACATGCGGCTGGGATCATAATCTGGTGGTGTCACCACAAAACCATTGTTCAATAATGCATCAAGTTGTGCGGAGGAAAACTCAATCTCCTCCAACCCTGTCACCTGGTCGGCTCGCAATGGAAGGCTATACCCGCCAGTGTATTGTGCCGGCATGGCATAACTACGCGTCTTGTACTCCGCAAAAGGCGCGGCATATAAATCCTCTCCGCTGATTTCCGGAACTTCCGGGATTTCAACAACCGGTTCATCAGTTCCTGGTATTGGTGTGCTTGCGACCGGTGGTTCGACACCTTCCGGTGTCGTCTGCGGTGATAGGTCGGTCGGACTACACGCAGACAACAACATCACGGTTACCATGATCAGCGTGAAAAATGTAAACAATCGCTTGTTTTTCATAATGCTCCTCCTTATTGAGCCAATAACAAAACATTTTTTCCGGATTGTGTTGCCAGTAGATAGGAAAAGGCTCCTGCCTGGCGTGCTGCAAGTGAAAATCCAAAACCGTTCCACCGCCAAACGACCAGTGATCCGGTTCTTTTTTTGTCGTTATAAGAATACTCGACCGCTGCCAGTTCCTGTCTTCCATCCCCGTCCAGGTCAGCGGCAACCAGCGAATGAATTGGCGCAGCCAGAGCAGATCCTGCCCAAAGTTCACGAAATGACCCATCTTCAATGTTGACCAGTATCAGGTGGCAACTGCGATCGTCCTTATCATGAAATGAATTGATCCTCCCGCCCGATGGCAGGAAGCGGTCCACCGGCCAGGGCTCGAATGGACGCCAGACCAGCAAAGCGAGTTCACGCGCATTGTCCAGGTTCAGGTCGGAGAAAAAGGCCTGCTCCACCTCCCAATCAGATGGGGATTGCCAAAGTGGTTCAACAGCGGGTAAATTACATGTCGAGACAATCACCCGTTGATCCGCAGTTTGTAGGCAAAGTTCCACTGACCCTTGATCCGTGCGCAATTCAGGGCTAACAGGCAAAACTTCATTGTAAGGCATGAGAGTTTTATTGCGATTCAACCCATCCTTTGTGAACGTCCAACCGCTCAACCGGATGGGTGAAATATTACTTAACGCCAATAAAATTAATAAGATTATTTGAAACACATTTAATGACGCGTTCATTCCGATCAAAGTTCCCATTAGCATTGTACATCGACTTTCAGGCATTGGTCGAAAAGACTACGCTTTATCATTATAGGGTGTGAGGCAGGTATTCTTTGACAGAAACCGTCTCGTCAAGTAGAATAATACGGTTTGAAACATCTCATTTAAACGAGAAGAGGGCCTCCTTAATGAAAGAGTATTCAACTGACAAAATCCGCAATGTAGTGCTGGCATCTCACTCCGGTGCTGGAAAAACCATCCTGTGTGAAGCCTTCCTGCATGCCACTAGCGCTACCACCCGTATGGGCAGAATTGAAGACGGAACGACTGTCTCAGATTTTGACGAAGAGGAAATTCGGCGAACGATCTCTTTATCCACTTCCGTCATCCCGGTGGAATATCGCGATAACAAGATCAATTTCCTCGACACACCCGGGTACACCGATTTTATTGGTGAAGTAATTTCCGCCATGCGCGTTGTGGACAGCGTGATCCTGATGGTGGATGCAGTGAACGGCCTGGAAGTCGGAACTGAAATCGCGATGGATTACTGCTCCAAGTTCAATTTACCGCGTGTCCTGGTCGTGAATAAGATGGATCGTGACAACGCGAATTTCCAGAAGGCGCTTAAATCAGTTGAAGATTTTTCAGATGTTCGTCTCATCCCGATCCAGTTACCGTGGGGGGAGAAGCATGATTTTAAAGGTGTGATCGACCTGATCACGATGAAAGCTTACAAAGCCCAGGGGAAAACCGCGGAAGAGATCCCGGCTGAATTCAAAGATGCCGCCGAAGAAGCACGCATGAAACTTGTTGAAGCAGCTGCTGAAGGTGATGACACCCTGCTGGAAAAATACCTGGATAGCGGCAGCCTCACTGAAGACGAGGTGGTCCGTGGTCTCAGAGAAGTTGTGAAATCCTGTGGTTTCATTCCCGTTTTAGTTTCCGCAGGTTCATTCGAAACCGGTGTCCTCAAACTCCTTGATGCCGTCATCGATATTCTGCCCTCACCTGCTGAGGGAAAGAAAACCATTGCCCACGGCAAGGATGGTGACGAAACATTGGAACCCAAGGATAACGCTCCGCTTGCCATTTACGTGTGGAAAACAACCGCGGATCCTTTCGTTGGCAAACAGACCTTCTTCCGCCTCTACTCCGGCACCATCAGCCCGGATGCCCGAGTCTGGAACCAGACCAAGGGTATCGAGGAACGCCTGGGATCAGTCAATATCCCGCGTGGAAAAGAGACCATGTCTGTAAAAGTTCTCCACGCTGGTGACATTTGCGTGGTACCGAAATTAACAGAAACTTCAACCTCCAACACCCTGTGTGACAAGAACCACCCGCTCACACTGCCTGTACCCGAATACCCCAAATCGCTGTTCCAGGTCGCACTCTTCCCCAAGACCCAGGCAGACTCCACAAAGATTACCTCCACCCTTACCCGCTTGTGTGAAGAGGATATGACCCTTTCATGGCATAACGAACCTTCCACTCTGCAGACCATTCTCCAGGGAATGGGTGATCAACACATCGATGTCGCCATCCGCCGGGCTGAAGCAAAATTCCAGGTTGGTGTCATTGTGCATGAACCCAAGGTTCCCTACCAGGAGACCATAACCAAGACCGCTTCTGCCATGTACCGGCATAAGAAACAGACTGGCGGATCCGGCCAGTTTGGCGAAGTTCATTTGAAAGTGCTACCGCTGACCGATAAAGATTTTGACTTTACCTGGGATGTTTTTGGCGGCGCAATCTCACAAAGCTACTCATCATCGATCCAGAAAGGTATCCTGTCGGTGATGAAAGAAGGCGTAATTGCCGGCTACCCCGTTTCGGGTGTGCATGTCTCTGTTTTCGACGGCAAGGAACATCCCGTTGATTCAAAACCGGTTGCATTTGAAATCGCCGGCCGTGAAGCCTTCAAACTGGCTGTCAGGGATGCCGCCCCTGTTCTAAGGGAACCGATCATGCTGGTTCGGATCACCGTACCGGAATCCGCCATGGGCGACATCATGGGTGACTTGAATACACGCCGCGCCCGCATCCAGGGCATGGAGACATTAAAGGGACATTCCGTGGTGACCACTATGGTTCCGCTGGCAGAGATGCTTCGTTACACAACCACCCTGCGTTCGATGACCGGTGGACGTGGAGTGTTTGAAATGGAGTTTGACCATACTGAAGTTGTACCGGCTCACATTGCGCAGCCAGTGATTGATGCGCGGACCAAAGAACTCGAGAACAAGAAGGAAGAGTAATAACCTTCAACGATACATGGCTGGACGGTTTCTCCGTCCAGCTTTTTTTTACACAGAATCAAAACATGCTATGGTATTATTAGCCATTCAAGATCAAAATATTGAGCGCGAATTGACCGATCAAAATGCCTTCCTTGAAAAGACCTGGGACGCCATCCTTTCCCGTGATAAGGATGCGATCCAATGTGTCTACGATGCGCTGGATGGTGAAAGCCAGAAAGCTATCGTGGAACACCTTTATAAAATGGCTACTGAAGAAGGATGGCATCCGGAGCAAGTCAAATCGGCACAGATTGCCCTTCGCTCGCTTGAACATTGAGACTGATGATGGATATTCGGCAATTAACTGACGAAATGAACCGCTTTGTGACCTCAAAAGGCTGGTATGAAGAGAACAGTCCTCGACCGCAGACCGCGCGCAACCTGGCCATTTCGCTAGCCCTCGAAGCTGCCGAAGTATTGGAGCATTACCAATGGGGAGTACAACCCAACTCCAACGAAGAATTACGCGGGGAACTGGCTGATGTTGCGCTGTATCTGCTCCAATTGGCCAGTGTGTCAGGGATCGATCTTGAAGCCGCCATATTGGAAAAACTCCAGCAAAATTACAACCGTACCTGGGATGAATCAACAACAAAGGAAGAGGGTATCTCATGAAGGTAGCAGTGTTTGGTGGAGCATCAGTGAAACCGGGTGAAAGTGCTTATGAAGACGCGGTTCGCCTGGGATCCATGCTCGGCAGCAGCGGGCATACCGTGCTTACCGGTGGATATATCGGGATCATGGAAGCAGCATCCAGAGGTTGTAATGAAGCCGGGGGACATGTCATTGGTATGACCTGCAAAGATATCGAAGCCTGGCGCGGAGTGAAAGCAAATCCCTGGGTCAAGGAAGAGCACCAATTTGAAACACTGCGCGAAAGAATGTATGCGCTGATCGATACTTGTGAAGCTGCCGTGGTGATGCCGGGTGGTGTGGGCACATTGTGTGAATTGCTGGTCATGTGGAATGAGATGATCATCGCCAGCCGGACTCCACGTCCGCTAATCGTTGTAGGGAATGAATGGAACGCTGTTTTATCGCAGTTTCTCGCATCCATGGGTAAATATATCGGGCAGAAAGATCATGAACTTTTCCAGATCGTTCCAAACGTGGATGATGCTTTTGAAAAGATCTCATCGGACAATGATCCGAATAAATTATCTGGCAGGAAGTGAAGATGAGCAACGAAAAATTAACATCGCGAAGTGAAAATTATTCTGAGTGGTACAACCAGGTCATCCAACGTGCTGAAATGGCCGATTACGCACCGGTGCGCGGTTGCATGGTCGTGCGACCCTATGGCTGGGCGTTGTGGGAAAACATTCAGCAATCTCTTGATGGCAGGTTTAAAGCCACTGGTCATGTGAACGCAGCTTTTCCGCTATTTATACCCATGTCTTTCCTGGAAAAAGAAAGGGAACATGTGGAGGGCTTCTCACCGGAATTGGCTGTAGTGACCATCGGCGGAGGGGAAAAACTGGAAGAACCGCTGGTTGTGCGTCCTACGTCAGAGACTATCATCGGGCACATGTACTCGAAATGGATCAAATCTTACCGCGACCTGCCTCTGCTCATCAACCAGTGGGCGAACGTGGTCCGTTGGGAAATGCGCACCCGCCTTTTCCTTCGCACATTGGAATTCTATTGGCAGGAAGGCCACACCGCGCATGCCACAGAGAAGGAAGCCGAAGAGGAAACCCTGCGCATGCTGGAGACTTATACCCGCTTCGCCGTGGATGACGCCGCCGTACCGGTGATCCCGGGCAGAAAGAGCAATACGGAGAAATTTGCCGGCGCAGTACATTCTTATTCAATCGAAGCGATGATGGGTGATACCAAAGCGTTGCAGGCTGGTACATCACACCTGCTCGGACAGAATTTCGCCAAAGCTTTTGACATCCAGTACCTGGATGAGAACAATGAACTCCAATTTTGCTGGACAACCTCATGGGGAGTATCCACCCGCTTTATTGGTGCGATCATCATGACGCATGGAGATGACCAGGGTCTCATCATGCCACCCAGGCTGGCACCCATCCAGGTGGTGATCGTTCCCATTTACAAGAACGATGAAGAACGCAGCAAAGTGATGCCTGTGGTTGAGAAGATCCGCACAGAACTTGGGGCGATCAGAGTTAAGGTAGATGATCGCACCGAGGTAACCCCCGGCTTTAAGTTTAACGATTGGGAATTACGCGGCGTACCGCTGCGTCTTGAGATCGGACCCAAAGACGTGGAAAAGGGCTCGGTCATGGCCGCCCGACGTGATATTCCGGGCAGGGACGGAAAATCCTTCCTGCCGCAGGACAATATCCTGCAATTCGTCAGCGACCTGCTGGCACAGATCCAAACCGCACTCCTGGAACGGGCGATAGCCTTCCGCGACAGCCACATATTTGACGCTGCCTCATACGATGAGTTGCTATCAGCTGTTGAAAAAGGATGGGCGTACGCCTGGTGGTGTGGCAATCCAGATTGCGAAGCGAAAGTTAAAGAGGACACCAAAGCCACCACCCGTTGCATACCGATGGATCAACCGGGCGGGAACGGTAAGTGTGTCGTTTGCGGCGAAACTGCGCACGAAAAAGTGTACTTCGCCCGGGCTTACTAGAAGATCGCAACCAGATGTCGGCTATCAACCTGACACGTTTGCGCATTCAACTCGGATTATTGATTCCGCAAATCCAGGACACGTCGGCTTTCATTCACGGACTGCGCGAAATCTATCAATTCTATGCAGACCATACCCACCCGGTGGGAGAACCGCCCACCGGGGTGTTTACCCTTCCAGCGTTCAATACCCCCCTGGTGCTTAATCGGGAGATTCTCTTCAACCTTTCCAAATACTGCACGGAAGATCCCCAACTGGTGCTCGATCTGATCGACCGATTGTGGCATGAACCAGAAGTAGAGCTGCGCCAACTGGCGGCCCAATTGCTGGGCAAATTGCCCCCGGATAATGAGGAGGATGTGATTAAACGTATCCGTACCTGGTCAGAAGAATCAACTTCTCCGGAGATCCTGCCTTTTTTGCATCAAAATGCCTCCAGCGGAATCAGAAAAACCAATCCTGAGCGCTGGCTGGATCTCCTGAATGAATGGGAATCCGCGCATCAGGATTGGCTGGCGAGGCTCTCAATAGAAGGGGTAATCCCGTTGATCGATGACCGGGATTTTGAGAATCTTCCGGCTATTTTTACCTTCATCACCCCATTCATTATTACCCCCAGTAAAGATTATCATTATGATCTGCTGACCATCATAGAGCATCTCACCCGGCGCTCTGAAGTGGAAACCGTGCATTTTCTCAAGAAAGCGATCTCCTTATCCACAGACCCTACCATGGCCCGGTTCATTCGCAGAACTCTGGATTATTTCTCCCCCGCCAGGCAGGAATCATTGCGCAACGCGCTGCGTGAGCGTCAATAGACCGCACGGTGAATCCTGCCCCTAATTCGTCTGCTCGAACCTGTTCACAGCGCCAACCTCTGGTATAATTTCAACCGATGACTCGACCTGTCGGTGGGGAGATCCTACCGGCTGGCGACTTGCAAAATCTAATTAGGAGCAGATGTCATGGCATTGACAAAGGAAGAAAAACAAAAACTGATCGATGAGTACCACATGCACGATACTGACACCGGATCCGCTGATGTTCAAATTGCGATCCTGACTGTTCGTATCAGGCAACTGACGGAGCACTTGCGCGCCAATAAACACGATAATTCATCGAGGCGCGGACTGCTCAAACTGGTAGGGCAGCGCCGCAGATTACTGGCGTACTTACGCCGCACCGATTTCGCCCGGTTCGCCGCCATTACCGAAAAATTGAATATCCGCACCAAGTAGGCAAACACTAAAACGAGTAGATGCCCTCTACTCGTTTTGATTTTTGTTCAAGGCGCGGAAAAAAACATCGCCGCCGGTTGGGTATTGAAAATTGATGAGGACGCAGGCTCGTCCCACTCAGCTTTCAGTTCCTAACCAGGCGGGAAAAACATAATTAGGAGCAACTATGAAACCAGAAAGCAAGAAATACATAACCACCGTCGGTGGGCGTCCTTTGACGTTCGAAACCGGCAAGCTTGCCGCACAGGCAGGCGGATCTGTTACGGTCCAGTTCGCAGACTCTGTCGTATTCGCCGCAGCGACCATGGGCAACGAACCCAGGCTCGGACAAGACTTTTTTCCGTTAACCGTTGAATACGAAGAGAGAATGTACGCCGGTGGACGGATTCCCGGATCCTTCTTCCGACGTGAAGGACGGCCAGGCACGGACGCCATTCTCATCGCCCGCCTCACTGACCGGCCGCTGCGCCCCCTTTTCAACCAGGACATCCGCAACGAAGTCCAGGTGATCATGTTCTCCCTTTCAGCTGATTGGGAAAACCCGCTGGATGTGCTGGCCATCAACGCCGCTTCCGCCGCGTTAATGATCTCGGACATTCCCTGGGGCGGACCTGTCGGAGCTGTTCGTGTTGGACGTGTCAATGGTGAACTAATTCTCAATCCCACATACGCACAGCTTGACGAATCAGACCTGGACCTGCGCATCGCCGGAACGGCAGATGCCATCCTGATGGTCGAATCCGGTTCCAACGAGATTGATGAAGAAAGCATGATCGCTGCACTGCAGTTTGGTCATGCCGCCATCCAGCCAATCGTTGAAACCCAGCTGCAAATGGCAAAGGAAATCGGAAAACCCAAACGCGAAGTACAAATGTTCACGTTGGATGAAACCCTGGTGGAAAAAGTCAGTCATCGCATTGCCGATGAGATCAACGCTGCCCTTGACGCCCCTCACTCCAAACACGAGTTACAGGATGCAATCAACACATTGCGTGATAACGTAATTGTGGAATACACGAACCCGGAAGTACCGGAAGAGATTGCTGAATACAAGGAAGCATTTGAAGAAACCTACAAGCGTGTGGTTCGTTCACGCATTCTGGAACAGAACAAGCGCCCCGACGGACGCAGCCTGACCGAAATCCGCCCCATCTGGTGTGAAGTCGGCATTAGCCCGCGTGCACATGGTTCAGGATTGTTCACCCGCGGTGAAACCCAGGTGCTCACCCTGGCAACACTTGGCACCCCCAAGGAAGCTCAGGAAATCGATACCTTATCCCCCAACGCCTCAAAGCGGTACATGCATCACTATAATTTCCCGCCTTATTCCACTGGTGAAGTTAAAATGCTGCGTGGGCAATCCCGTCGCGAAGTTGGTCATGGCGCGCTGGCAGAACGTGCTCTCCTTCCTGTGATACCTTCAGAAAAGGAATTTCCGTACACCCTGCGCCTGGTATCTGAAGTGCTGGCATCCAATGGATCATCCTCGATGGCGTCTGTCTGCGGTTCAACCCTCGCACTGATGGACACCGGTGTTCCCATCAAAGCCCCGGTGGCAGGTGTGGCAATGGGTCTCATCAAAGAAGGCGAGCGTTACGTCGTTTTAACAGATATCCAGGGAGCTGAAGATCACCTGGGTGACATGGATTTCAAGGTGGCTGGTACCAACAATGGCATCACCGCGTTGCAGATGGACATCAAGATCAAAGGGATCACCACCGAGATCATGCGCCTGGCATTGAAGCAGGCTTATGATGCCCGCCTATTCATACTGGATAAAATGCTCGAGGTCATTCCAGTACCGAGGCCTGAACTGCGATCGTTCGTGCCGCGCATCACTACAATTCATATCCCCGTTGATAAGATCGGTGCGATCATTGGACCGGGCGGGAAGATCATCCGCGCTATCCAGGAAGAAACCAATGTCAAGATCGACATCGACGATGATGGTACTGTTTACATTGCTGCCACAGATGGCAAGAGTGAAGCTGCAGCGCGTGAGCGGATCGAAGCTCTCACCGAGAGTGCACAGGTTGGCCACATCTACACCGGCAAGGTTGTTCGAATCGCAGATTTTGGCGCGTTCGTGCAGATCCTGCCCGGTTTGGACGGCATGGTCCATATTTCACAACTGGACACTGAACGCGTTGAGAAGGTCGAAGACGTGGTGAAAATGGGCGACGAGTTGACTGTCATGGTCACCGCGATCGATGAGAACGGGAAAATTCGGCTCTCACGCCAAGCTGTGTTGGAAGGCTGGACACCCGAAGAAGCCCTGGAACATGACAAAGGCGGAAAGAGCGGTGGTGGACGGCCCCGTTCTGGTGGTGGAGATCGACGCAGCGGCGGTGGAGACCGCAGAAACAACAACCGCTCATTTAACGACCGCAACCCGCGGCGCTAACCAAACATCAAACCCAAAAGATCCGGATGAATCCGGATCTTTTTTATGTATGAGTAAGGTAAATCTACGACGTTGGTAGAACCGGCATGGGAGGACCGGGTATACCCATTAATTCGGATAAAGCTGCCCGCATTGCTGTGCGGTCATCCCAGGCATACTCGATGGTGTCAAAGCACATGGATTGTTCGTGCCCTTTGCCGCAGGCGATCACCAGGTCACCTGCCTTAGCCATTTTTACCGCCTGGCGAATTGCGTCACCCCGGTCATGTACCAGGAAGAAGGTTTGTCCTTCAATCCCACCCGCTGAGGAGGCGGCATCGGCCATTTCTGCCAGGATGTCGCTCAGGGACTCGGTGCGCGGATCCTCCGCAGTCAGAATGGTGACGTCGGCTAGTTGTATTGATACTTCCGCCATCATCTTGCGTTTTTGCCTGTCGCGCAGACCGGCCGATCCGAAGACCGTAATGATGCGATTCTTGTTCATCTCGCGCGCAGTTTCAAGCGCGACCTTCAAGGCATTCGGAGTATGCGCAAAATCAACGATGGCATCAAATGGCTGCCCCATCACGATCGGTTCCATGCGTCCCGGAACCCCCTTCAACTGGTCAATCCCTCTCACCGCGGTTTGAATCTCAATACCAAGGCCGATAGCGACCGAAATGGCTGCCAGGCAATTGGATACATTGAACCTGCCAGGTAGATTGCAGTGGACATTGCTTTCGATCCCTTTGCCAACGGCGATAAAATCTACACCGTTGGTATTGCTGGTGATGTTTCGTGCCACCAGATCCGCATTCTCCTGTGTGCCGTAAGAGGTCCGGTTTGCTGTAACGATTGTGGAGAGATGATCATAAGAGATGTCATCCCTGTTCAAAACTGCTAACCGCGGATTTCCCCTCACCTTGTCGTGAGTTTGAACCAGGCTGGTGAACATGCGCGATTTGGCTGCGCGGTACTCCTCGTAAGATCCGTGATAATCCAGATGTTCGTGGGTGATGTTGGTAACCACAGCAATATCGTACTCACAACCCGTTACCCTGTGCTGCGCCAGTCCGTGGGATGTGGTTTCCAGCACTACATGGGTAATGCCAGCCTCCACCATGGCAGCCAAATACTGCTGAATTTCCGTCGCTTCCGGCGTTGTCACGTGAAAACCGGTGTCGATCACTTTATCACCGATCACCGCGTTCACAGTTGAGATCAATCCAGCTTTCAATCCAGCTGTTTTAAGTATCTCGTAGATGAGATTGGCAGTCGTCGTTTTTCCATCAGTTCCGGTCACACCGATGATGGTCATCTTCCTGGCGGGGTTGTCAAAATACGCGGCTGAAAGATAGGCAAGCGCTTCACGTGAATCTTGCACCCTGATGTAAGGGACTGCCAGTCTTCTTACATCACGGGTACCGACCACTGCGATTGCACCGTGGACAATAGCACTCTCGATAAAGTCATGTCCATCAATGTTGCCGCCGGTAAAGGCCACAAAGACATCACCCGGTGTCACCTTGCGAGAATCAAACTGAATACCATTCACCGGTAAATCGGGTAACGAAACCTCGCAGTCCCATGTGATCGGTAAACTCGAAAATATTTCAGGTAACTTTAACTGTTGCATATATGCATTTTACATTAAATAAATAGAGGGCATCGGGTAAAAAAATCCACTGCCCTCAATTTAGTACCGGCTAGTCTAGTGAGTTACGCAAATTTTGGATCTGCCCCGCGACTGATCCGTCCACTACTTTATCACCAACTTTTATGATCAAACCACCCAGGATATCTGGATCGACATTAAAGTTAATTTCAGCTTTTTCTCCCAATTTTTTGAGCATTTCACCGGAAATCAAGTGCTGTTCTTCTGTGGTTAATGGCAACGCACTCATCACCTCTGCATTCCCCTTATCTAACTCCCTGCCCTCCAGTAAGATGATGCGCCCTTCCTTAATTCCGGAGAAGAATTCGGCCACCAGTTCATGCTGGCGCTTCTCATCCAGTGCTTCACCCACCAATTTTTGTGCAGCAGCGATCGCCAGTGAAGCGACATTGGCTCGAATCCCCCCCAACACCCGTTCACGTTCGTGATCGATCTCTACAAGGGCATCCTGGCGAGTTTTTGCGATATCCGCTTCAATCCCGGCTTTTACTTCACGGGCAGTCAGTTCTGCTTTTTCCTTCGATTCACGTATGACCTGAGCTGCACTGGCTTGCGCTTGTGCCAGGATATCGGCTGCGTCTTTTTCAGCATTCTCGCGGGCTTCGGCAGCAATGCGTGCGTCTTCCAATCCCTTGTCAATAGTTTCTCGTCGTTTCCGCAACGATTTCTGTAAAGGATTGAATACCCAAGCTTTCAAAACCACCACAGTGATCAGAAAAGCAATGATCTGAATGAGTAAGAATCCGAGATTGAGTCCTAATTTTTCCAATTTTGCCTCCTTGTATGTCTGACAATTACACGACGAACAGCATTAGGAAAGCGATTACCAGACAGTAAATCGCGATGGCTTCGGAGAATGCGATCCCGAGGATCATACTGGAAAGCAGGTTGCCATAAGTATCCGGATTGCGCGCCATACCCTGTACAGCACCTTGCACGCTGAGACCCACACCAATACCGCCACCCAACGCACCGATCATGGCCAGGCCGGCACCGATCATTTTTGCAGCTTCAACGATGTCACCACTCATAAGACAATCTCCTCCTCAAAACGATTAGATATCGATTATTTATGTTCTTCTTAAGCCCCATGACCCTGGGTTGCCTGGGCCATGAAAACCATTGTCAACATTCCAAACACCAGCGCCTGGATGACGCCAATGAACAATTCGAACAGCATGAGACCAGACGGAAGAAAGACCGGGATCATCACACCCACAACCGCCAGCAATACCATACCGGAAAACATATTGCCGAACAACCGGAAGGTAAATGAGAGTATCTTGGCAAATTCCGAAATCAGCTCCAACAGACCCACGATTAGGTCGATAACACCAAACAATGGTTTCTTAAAGAGGTTGCGAACATTGATGAACTTCTCAAAATAATGTGCACCGTTTGCCTGCACACCGATGACCTGGATCATAACGACTGCAATAAGTGCCAGCGCGGTGGTGAAGTTCAGATCTGTGGATACGCCACGCAGGAATGGGATTAGGTGATAACCTCCATCCGTCGCTTTCTGATTCAGTAAGGTAGACCAGGTTCCGTTACCGAGCGCCTGGATCTCATACCCTTCTTCAGCGTGATGCAGAAATCCGATCGATTCAAATCCGGGGATCAGTTTCATCAAATTCGCGAAAAGCAGGACTACAACGATCGAAGCAAACCAGGGAAAGATCTTGGGGGCATACTTGCCGGCAGTGGTCTCGGTCATGTTGTAGATCATTTCCACCAGCATTTCGAATATTCCACCAATGCCTTTGGGTGCCAGTGGATTCTTCTTGATAGCGTTGCGTACGGATAGGGCGATCAGGAAGATGATAACGTACATAAATAAGGTAGCGATTAAAGCATTGGTCAGGTAAAAATCACCGATCAAAGGTAAAGTGAATAGAGGTTTTGATATAACGTTCTCTGCAGCCACCTGTATGTGAGGCTGGACGGGGGCGAACTTGTTGACGGCAATCACGTTTAGGATAATCAGCACAAGTACGATCCACCGATGATAACCCCAACGCCATTTACGAGTTTTTTCCAATCACATCCTCCTTCGCAGCGGATTCGCTATCTGCGGCTTTAATCTTTGTCACAGTTTTTCGCGCGATCCAAACCATTAACAAAATAGATACAGGTATGCTGACAACCAGCAATCCAATGGTGAACCACGGCTTGGTGCCCAGTTTTGCGTCCAGCGCAAGACCGCCAAAGGCAGCCGCTAACACAATCGCTAATGTGAGAACACCAATCTGCCCTAACAACGCTGCCAGAAGCATGTTTTTCTTGTCTTGCGGGCTGATCTGGTGTTTCTTAGTCCGGTCAGGCATGATTTTCGATTATATCATAGCGCTGTTTGATAAAAGTTCACCGTATTAAAAACCGGCAGCAGCCAAAGAAATGAAATTATACCAAGGTGTGTAAATCACACCCAACACAATGATGCCAACAATACATACTGCCAGGGCAACCCCCCAGATCACCGGAAGTTTGTCCACCTTCATTTCAACCACGGGTTGATCCACGTACATCACTTTCATCACCCGCAGGTAGTAGTAGAGGGCGATCACTGAGTTGAGAATACCCAGGACAGCCAGCCACACCAACCCATTCTCGATCGCGGCACCAAAGACAAGTACCTTGGCAAAGAAACCGGCTAAGGGAGGTACACCACCCAGGGATAACAAGGCAATCATTAATAGAAATGCCAACCCCGGCGCGCGCCGGTTCAAACCGGCAAAAGCATTGATCTCTGTTGAACCGGTTTCATATTCCACCCAGTTGATGATGGCGAACACCGCCAGGTTGGTCACCAGGTAGGCGACCAGGTAATATACCGCCCCGGTGAAACCGAAATCAGTACCGGATGCCACACCCACCAGGATATACCCGGCTTGTGCGATGGAGGAATATGCGATCATCCGTTTGAGATTTTTTTGCGGGATTGCCAGCAGATTGCCAATGAACATGCTTGCGACAGAGAGTACTGCTAGCACGATCATCCAAACATTTGAATTCTCCACCCCGAAAACATTTACCAGCACGCGGATGAGGGCGACGAAGCCTGCTGTTTTGGACACTGTTGAAAGAAAACCAGCGATCGGAGTGGGCGCTCCCTGGTAAACATCAGGAGCCCAGAAGTGGAACGGGAACGCGCTGATCTTAAAGGTAAAACCAGCCAACACCATGAACGAAGCCAGAACAACTGCACCCGTTGGGGTCTGGTTTGCCTGCATGGCATCCAACAAACCGTAGATCCTGGTCGTCCCGGCGAACCCATAGAGCAGGCTGAACCCGTAAAGCATGATCGCAGAGGAAATACCTCCGAACAGGAAATATTTGATGCCGGATTCCACCGACCATTCCTCGCGGTACTTGATGCCAGCCAATACATACAAAGGTGTTGCAGCTGTTTCGATCGCGAGATACAGCATGATCAGGTTGGCAGAAGTTCCCATCATGGATAGACCAATGGAAGCTAGGGTGAGTAGCAGGTAAAATTCGGGTTTCTTGCCAACAGTGATATCTGTTCCGGCAAAGATGGCGGTAAGCGCGCCTCCGACCAGTACAAGCAGGCTGAAGATGAACCCGATCCTATCGATTCGGATCATCTCACCCCATAAAAGTTGTGGTTGGTCACCCGGACGTCCAAAAATGAAGGCGAATAGAGCGATAAGCGTAAATCCTGCTGTGGTGATCCAGTCAAGATGCCTAAACAGGTTTTCGTTCTTTGTTAAGGCCAATGCAAGGAGGATGAAAGCCAGGATCATCAATCCGATATCCGGAATAAGGGAAACTAGCATGGCACCAGATAGTTCAGGCATCAGGCACCTCCCACAATAGCCAAAATGTGTTTGACGCCTGATTCAATCACAGGTACCAGGACGGAGGGAAATAAACCGATCACGAGCATGATCAGCGAAAGCATGATTACAACGATCTTATCCATGATGGTGATGTCGGTCAAACCCGCCTTGATCGGTTGGGGAGTTTCACCAAAGAATACGCGCCTTACAACCAAGAGGATGTACGCTGCAGTTACCACTATGGATATGGCCGAAATAATCGCCACAAGCGGATAAGTTTTCCATGCTCCCATGTAAATGGGTAACTCAGCGATAAAACCGGAAAATCCGGGCATACCCATGGAGACCAGACCACCGACGACAAACCCCAACATGGCAATCGGCATATATTTGTACAATCCTCCCAATTCGCCAATGTTGCGGGTATGTGCCCGATCGTAAACCATTCCGACCACAGCAAAGAAGAGAGCTGTCATAATACCGTGTGAGAACATCTGCAATCCAGCCCCGGTTAATCCTTCGGGAGTAAGGGTCGCAAAGCCAATAAAAACAAGCCCCATGTGAGAAACCGAAGAAAAACCAATGACGTACTTAAAATCCTTCTGGATCATGGCAATGAATGCACCATAGACGACATTAATGGTTGCCAGTACCAAAATCAAGGGAGCCCAGATGCGCATGCCATCCGGCATCAGCATCAGGCCAGCCCGTAGTGCTGCAAAAACGCCAACTTTCATCTCAACGCCGGCTAATAACATTGACACCGCGGTGGGCGCTGCTACGTGGCCATCCGGAGCCCAGCTGTGGAACGGGAAAATACCACCAAGAACACCAAACCCAAGGAAAACAAAGGGAAACCATAGGCGTTGAAATTCAACACCGAAACCGGCATTTTCCAGTGCCACCATATCAAATGTGCGCAATCCTGAGCCGAAATACATGGCAAGCACGCCGACCAACGCGACCATTGATCCCAGGAAGAGATACAACGTCAACTTCATGCCGCCGTATTCTTTGGTTTTGGGAGAACCCCACATCACGATCATCAGATATTTCGGAAAGATCGCCAGTTCAAAGAAGATGAAGAGTTGGAAGAGATCCAACGAGGCAAAGACACCAAAAACGCTGGAAGCCAGGAAGAGGAGAAAGGAGAAAAACTCCCGGGGTCTATCTTCTATATGCCATGAAACCATCACCCCGCTGAATACAACCAGACCGGCCATCAATTCCATCGCTGCACCAATCCCATCCACACCCAGGTGGAAGGAGATGCCTAGAGCGGGCAACCAATTCGTCTTGAAAACAAACTGGTATCCCCCAAGTATGGTGTCGTAACCAAAGAAAACAATCACTGAGAGGATCAAGGTGATGATCGATGTGCCCAAAGCAATTCCGCGGATCAGGTTCCGTTTGGCCGCCGGAAGGAACAGCAGGAGAATGGCAACTGCCAGCGGAAGGAGAGCGAGGATACTGAGGATCGGAATTTGCATCTAACTCCTATTAAAACCAGGTCATCACAGTGGAATTGATCAGGTTAAGGATCCAGGAAGGCCATAACCCGATCGTGAGCATCAAGATCATTAAAGGTACGATCACGAATAATTCGCGCAGGTTGATCTCACTTAACTTGCCTGACCACTTTTCGTTGAGTGGACCATGCAAGGTAAATTTTAGTGCCTTGAGAACATACACGCCGGTGAATAGCAGGCCGATCATGGCCAGGGCGATGAACAGGGTGTAGATTGGCCAGACTCCCCTCACGATCATAAACTCAGAAACAAAACCGTTCAAACCTGGCAATCCCAGCGAAGCCATTGATGTGAAGATAAGAATTGCACCATAGATGGGCAGGATGGCGTACAGCCCGCCATAATCTTCCAGCTTGCGGGTGTGGGCGCGGTCGTAGAGAACTCCAACCAGGAAGAACATTCCAGCTGCACTCAAACCATGATTGAACATTTGAAGTACTGCGCCATCCAATGCGATAACCGCGCTGTTCCGGATTGCCGTGTCCGTTTGCCCGGCTGCCCATGCCGCGGCGGCGATACCTAGCACCACAAAACCCATGTGGTTGATCGAAGAATATGCCACCAGGCGTTTGAAATCCTTTTGAGCAGCTGCCGATAGCGCACCAAAGATAATAGCGGCGGTAGCCAGGGCTGCCAACCAACCGGCAAAGCGGGCGGATTCTTGCGGGAAGAGCGGAAGCACCAGGCGAATAAAACCGTAAGCGCCCAGTTTAAGCAACACACCAGCCAGTATCATCGATCCGCCGGTGGGCGCTTCGGTATGGGCGTCCGGAAGCCAGGTATGGAACGGCCAGACAGGTACTTTGATCGCAAAAGCAATCACAAAAGCCCAGAATGCGATCGCTTTAACCGTTTGAGTTGGTATTCCGAACAATTCACCGCCCTGGATGCTTGTCCAGGTTTGCATGAGCGTCACCAGGTCATAAGTACCGCTTACAACCCCGATCATCTGGATGGCGAGGAGTAATCCAAGCGAACCGCCCATGGTGAAGAGAATGAACTTCAATGAAGCGTAATTGCGCTTCTCTCCACCCCACTGATTGATGAGGAAGTACATTGGAACCAACCCGATCTCCCAAAACAGGAAGAAGAAGATCAGGTCAAGCGCCATGAATACACCGAGCATCCCTGTTTCAAGCACCAGGAATAGGATCATGAACGCTTTGACCCGCTCCTTGATGTTGAAAGAGGTAAGGATCGCCAGCGGGGTTAACAGGGTAGTCAGCAGGATCATGGCCAGTGACACCCCATCGATGCCCAGGTGATAACTGGAATTGATCGCCGGGAACCACTGGTACAGTTCCTCGAAACTGAACATGGTAGATCGATCGGCTGCACCAAACAAACCCCACAGGTAGAGTGTTAGCAGAAGTGGGACGATACTGATCACCAGGGAGACAACCCGTAACGCTTTCTCTTTGCGTCCGGGGATAAACAACAATAACACCGCACCGATGGTTGGTGTAAAAAGAATCCAGGAAAGTAGATGATCAGACAAGAAATTCATTGACCGTCCAACTCACGCAGAGATCACAAACGAAAGAATGATCAAACCAGCCACAACTGTTACTGCAATGGCAACTGCCAGGTACTGCTGAACTCTTCCTGTTTGCAGTTTGTGCAACAAACTACCCATGCCTCGGATGGTTCCGGCCAATCCGTCACCGGTTCCATTGACCACAGGCACATCAAACTTATAGCGCAGCTGGTTTCCCAGCCAAACGCTGAATGCTGCCAATCCATGCAAAGCCCCATCAATGATCTTGAGATCCAGGAGCTGGTATACGACCTTGTCTGCCAGCCATAGCGAGGGATTGATAAACACCTTCTGATAGAACTCATCAATGCGATACTTGTCCCTCAATAGACCGAACACACCACCGAGATTTGCCTCAAGAGGATCCTTTGCCTGGGCCGAAGTCTGGTTCTGATAAGTCACCCAACCCAACAATAGACCGCCCAATGAAACAAGAATGGATACGATCAAGGGAACATAACTATGCGCTTCTTCATGCGCTGCATGCGGCAGCATGCTGCCCACAAATTCCTGGAACCAGGCGGGAGAAATCTGACCCAAGCCCGGGAAGGCTTGCGGAATACCGACCCAGCCGATACATATCGCAAAGATCGCCAGGATCACCAGCGGGATTGTCATTACCATCCTGGATTCTGAGGCATGTTCAGCTGCAGAGGTGCGCGGTATTCCCAGAAATACCAGGGTGATCTGACGGGCAGTGTAGAACGCGGTGATGAAGGCGGTGATCGCCAGCAAAATGAATATCAGGGTGTAACCCCCAGAAAAAGCCCCGGTTAGGATCTCGTCTTTGGACCAGAACCCGGCTGTGATCACCGGAAAACCGGAGAGCGCGAGTCCACCTGCAAGAAAAGTCCAAAAGGTGATGGGCATTTTGGATTTCAAACCGCCCATGTTGCGCATGTCCTGCGGATCAATGTGCTTTCCTGTGTGCAAAACGCCGTGTTCCATCCCGTGAATGACCGATCCTGACCCGAGGAATAGCAGCGCTTTGAAGAAAGCATGCGTCATCAAGTGGAATACTGCCGCGACGTAAGCCCCAATCCCCAGCGCTGCGATCATGTATCCAAGCTGAGAAATCGTTGAATAAGCCAGCACACGTTTGACATCATTTTGCGCGACCGCTATGGTAGATGTAAATAACGCAGTAAACGTGCCAATTACCGCCATCACCATCATTGGAGTGGTTAATGGCTCACCCGTTGACCAGCCTGCCGACATAATCGGGAACACGCGGATGCTCATGTAAACGCCGGCAGAAACCATCGTAGCGGCATGAATCATCGCTGAAACCGGGGTAGGTCCTTCCATCGCGTCAGGCAACCACACATGCAGCGGGAATTGGGCGGATTTACCGATCGTGCCACAGAATAACAACAGACCGATCAAGGTTGACCAGCTCAATCCGAAAACCGGTGAAGTGCTGCTCGCAAGCATCTCCATCGTCGCATGATTACTGAAAATCTCGTGAAAATTAAGTGTTCCAGTCGCTGAATAGAGCGCGACGATACCCAGGAGCATGAAGACATCGCCGATCCGGGTGGTGATGAACGCCTTGATCCCGGCTTTTTGCGCAGATTCCTTCCCATACCAGAAACCGATCAGGAAGTAGGAACAGAACCCCATGATCTCCCAACCGATGTAAAGCGTCAGCAAATTATCACTGACAACCAGAAGGTACATGGCGAAAGCGAAGAGGCTCAGAAGGGCAAAAAACTTGGCATACATGGGTTCCACGGAAGGAACCTTGTGTACCTTGCCGTGTTCAACAATTTCAGCCCCTTCGGGGGGTAAACCTGGACGATCGTACTTGCCAACCGGCTGACCAAAATTGTGATATCCGATGCTATAGATGAAGATCATCAAGATGGTCCAGGCAACAAAGAAGAGCATCACGGTTGTGAGAGGATCAACCAGGACGCCAATCTTTAGCCAGGATTCCCCCGCTGGAAGCCAGTTGATTGACCCGCCTAGAGGTGAGGACGCAAGATTTTCGGTCGTGATGGCCTTGGCAAAAATAATCATGCTGGCTACAAAAGAGAGAGCAGCACCGATGAGGCCAATTGTATGAGAAGCACCTTTTGACCTATAGACGAAGAGGGCGATCAAGACAAAACCGACCAATGGCGGCACGGGTATTAACCAGATAAGTGAGTTCAATGACAGCATGCTATTAAACGCATCACCCTTTCAGTGCATCCAGATCGTTGGCAACCACAGATTGTCGCCGCCGGTAAGCCGAAATGATCAATCCCAAACCTACAGCTACCTCAGCAGCAGCAGCCACAAATATGATCAGTGCAAAGATCACGCCGTCCAAATTGCCGGTATCCACATAAAGATAGCGCCAAAAAGCCAATAAGTTGATATTCGCAGCATTCAACATCAATTCAACGCCCATAAGAATGGTGATGGTGTTCCGACGGGTAATCACCGTGTAAATCCCGATGCAAAACAGGACAGCAGAAAGGATGAGGAACCAGTAAAGCGGAATCATTTCTCCTCTCCTTTGTGTTCGATACCTACATAGATCGAACCCACCAGTGCAGCAAGCAGCAGGATAGAGGAAATCTCGAACGGAATCAGGTATCCTTCGGGATTCAGGAGCGCAACACCAATCGCACCGATATCCTGCTGAGCGGGAGTGAGAGGTGTGGTCAATGCCTGACCCTGAGGCCAGGTGAATAGTGCCAGAAGAATGCCACCCAGCGCAATGAGCGCTATAACGATGGATATGATCCAGCGTTTGCTATTGTCATAAGTATCATCCGTTCCGCCACGCGTAAGCATGATGGCAAACAAGATGAGGATTGCGATGGCGCCGATATAAACCACAACCTGCACGATCGCAAGAAAACTGGCTTCCAGCAACCCGAACGTGATCGCAACCCCGAATAACGCAAGAACCAACCACAAAGCCGCATGGAGCAATCGCTGAACCCTGGCCATCATTATTCCAGCGATGATCGTCACCGCCGCGTTGATTAGAAAGATCAATTGCATCACTGTCATGAGTTCACCTCGGGTTCTTCCGTGGCGACAGTGGGTCGGATGGTCACCGGAACCGGACGGATTCCGGTCACTACCTTGCGCAACTTCTGATGGTTTTTACGATAAAGCGTGACCAATCGATCAGCTAGGAGGAAGAGTAATACATTTGCAACCAGCAGGAGGATGATCCGCAGTAAACCCTGACCGACAGGGGCTAGTTTATCCACCAGAGCTGTCACCAGCAATGTGGCGAGCGCCAACGGGGTGAGGTATTTCCAATTGAATGCCATCACCTGGTCTATGCGTAAACGGGGAACGGTAAAGCGAATTGTGATCGTGAGCAGATAAACCACCGCTGTTTTGATGAACAGGTAGACAAAACCCAGGATCGGATATTGTTCAGCTCCCGGTCCGCGCCAACCACCCAGGAAGATCGTGGCAAAGAGAAGCGCGGAAGTGAAGGCGTGAAGGAAATCAGCCACATAGTACATACCGAATTTCAAGCCTGAGTATTCAATGTTGTAACCAGCGACGATCTCAGAGTCTGCTTCCATCAGATCAAAAGGTGCACGACCGTTCTCAGCAATACCGGCAATGAAGAAAATCAGCGCGGCAACAGGTGCCTGGAAGATGAATGCCACCTTCTGGGCCCCTGCGATATCATTCAAACCCATAGAACCAGCAAACATCACCGGTATGAGTAAAGTGATCGCCATGGGCACTTCATAGCTCAGCAATTGGGCGACTGCCCGGTACCCACCCAGAAGAGCATATTTGTTGTTGGAGCTGAAACCGGCGAGAATGATCCCTAATTCGCCGATCGCGCCGATACCGATGAGGTATAACACGCCAACATTAATATTTGTTCCAAAAGTCGTTGAAGATAACGGGATCACAGCCCAAAGACCGAGGACTGCGGCCATCGCCAGGATGGGTGCGAGGTTGTAGAGCAGGATGTCCGCGCCGATAGGAGTGATGTATTCCTTGGTGAAGATCTTCAGCATATCAGCGATAGGCTGAAACAATCCCCATGGACCGATGCGATTGGGACCGATTCGGTCCTGGATACGTCCGCCAAGCTTGCGTTCCAGCCAAATCAGCCCAATCGTGAAGATCATGGCACCGAAGGCAAGCAAACCGGCACCAATGATGAACATGATGAACTGCACCCACATGGCAGGGATTCCCCATCCCGATAGCAGGTTATTCAGCCAATTGGTGATGAAGATTACAGGATCAGCAATAAATGACATGACCTCTCACCATTAATAAATTTAGGACCACTCCAGCGCTCCTCTTCGCCATGCATAAGCCAGGCCGGCACCAAGAATGATCACAAAAATGATTACCTCAATTACAGCAAACAATAAAAGCTTGTTGTAAGCAACCGCAAACGGGAACAAGAAGACTGTCTCGACATCAAAGACCAGGAAGAGGATGGCGTACAGGTAATACTGGGCTTTAAACTGGATCTTCGTGGGTCCGTACGTCTCAATGCCACATTCGTAAATGGAATTTTTAATTGGTGCAGGTTTTTTGGGAGATAAAAGAGCTGCCATACCAATGGCAACCGCTGGAATGAACATCGAAATAGCAATAAAAATAACCAGGTACAACCACTCGTGAAGCATGTGGGCTCCTTAATTGAATGGGTACTGAAGCAGGAAAATTTTATCATAACTGGGAAAATTTACAACCGAATTTGAGGCCTGAAATTGTTCGGGTTCCTGAAGACTGGTCACGGTTGCTTAGGACCCAATAAAAATGCCAGGCTTGAAATCAGCAGCAGCGAGGCGAACAGCACCCGGGAAGAACGCACTTGTCTGCCTAAATAGAACCGCGATTCAAGGACAAACTCCCGCGCCAAGATTAACTCCCGGGAGTGGTTTGTCTCCAGCCACAACCACACATGACCCGGGTAAGCTGCATCACGCGCCGTACGGATGACCCAATAGAATTCAACAGGGGATCCGGATTGTAAATTAATCCTCACTTCTCCTGCAGGGTTCATCTCTTCAAAACCGGCTTCCAGACGTCCAATCATGGTCGCCGTATCTGATTCTTCCAATCCAGTTGTGAGAGTAACCTTGGCTATGATCTCCACCACCTCACCGGCGAAAAACCGGGTGGGGAATGACAATTGCACATTTCCCGCCTGACCGGAAGGGGTGGAAAATGGGACTTCCATCTGTGATGTACCCGCAAGATTTACTGTGGAAAATAAAAGCCCCAGGCTAACAATCATTATCACGAGAGCAATTTTTGAATACCACCGCATGGAAAGATTATACCCAACCAAACTGCAAAAGCCGGCGTTCTCACACCGGCTTGATCTTGTTTTGGATCATCTATTTCGCGATGGAAATATATACCTGGTCCCCGTCTTCTTTATCATCCACTTCAATCTGGAACGGTTCTCCACGCTGAAGAGAATTCTCAATCTCAATTAAAAGTTCACCTACCCCCTTGTTCTGAACCTCAACCGGCATGTGATCACCGAATTTGCTAAACACCCATGAGGCTAATTTGAGCGGTAACGGGATTACCAACGCTTTTTTTGGGTTTTACCAGAATCCCGGCTCAGAATCTTCACATGCAACCATGGCGATTCCAACAACATCCAGCCAAACAGCATGATCAACACCCCCAGAATGAATGGAATCCACGCCAGCCAGAAGCCCCACCCCAGACCCGCCTTTTGATATCCCTGGTATGCCCAAAATGCGGAAAAACCGGTTAGAATCGCGCCGCCAATCAATATCAGGCTCCACAGCGATTTCCACCATCCCGAAACCCTGCTGGATACAACTTCATGTTTTTGATCAATGAGTTCCGGTTCCGATGTAAATGATTCGGATTGCTGTGCAGTTTTTCCCCTCTCCAGTATGCCTATCAGATCAGCGCCCTCTTCGATCGTCAGGGTTCCGTCAGCAACTTTTCTTAAGATTTCAAGCCTGGATTCATCTGAAGTCATCGGATTCTCCCTCATTTTTCAAGAGCGGATAGCAACTTATCCGCTTCATCAGCCGTGATCTTCTTATCCTGTAACATCTTCAGGACAAGCAGGCGTTCCTCATCAGTCACTCCGCTCATTTCCTTCTCCGGTATTGAAACCGGTGTACCAAAGGTAATCCCAACATGCTTTCCATTGTGGTTCACATTCACACCGGTGTCATCAATGCTCACACCTTTGGCTTCCATTTTTCGCCTGGCTTTTTCAACCTTCATCCGTGCTTTTTCCCCCACATCAGATGTTGACCGAGTCGCCCAGTGAATATTGTTCATTGCTGAACCGATATTGTCTCGGATCTGTTGTTCAAGTTCCTCGCCAAATGTTTTCCAATCATTAATGGAGTCGCTAATCACTGAAGCGTGATCCCGATTCAGATCAGCCTGGTCAGTGACGGTGATCTTTCCGCCTGCAGACAGTTTCACCAGGTTTCCGCCATCACCCAATGGGAGTGATAATTGCTCCTCCTCCCAATTGCCCTGTTGTCCGCCAGCATGAATGTTGATCTCATATCCCTTGCTATGCAGTTCCAATTGGCCACGCACTTCATCGGCTGGCACCACCAGGCAGATATCTCCACCAGCGATAACTGATATCAGTGGAAGATCGGGGACGGTTACCTCGATCTCAATATCCCCACCCGCCACGAGGTTAACCGCACCGGTAACCTGTTGGAGGAAGACATCACCTCCAACCGAACGAGCAGATAGGGACTGCACCGAGGTTCCATATAGATCTCCACCCACACGAACGGTTTCAAGGCCCTCTCCCCCGGGGGAATTGACATGCAGATCTCCGCCAATTGCTTCGATCGATGCACCGCCGAGGTTTTGAATGACAAGGTCTCCCCCCACTTTACCAACAATTACCCGGCTGGCAAGGTTGGTCAACGAAGCATCTCCCCCCACCTTTTCAATTGTCACAGCCATGGGGACAGGTACCGATAACCAGCAATCGCTGGTAGCCCTCACATCGCCCTTGCCAACCGATTCGGTGTAACGGAAAGAATCACTTTGCCTCACTATAGCCGTCATAATGCTGCTGTCAGAACCCTCCACGTAAAGGTCATCAGATGCCTTGATGTTCAACTTGTTTTCCGGTTTCACCGGTATGGAAACTTTTTTCATCTTCCCTCATTTCGCGATCATCCGCAAATTGATTTTTCATTATATTAACAATAATATTCAATTAAGTCAATAGTAAAATAAATATATTTTTGTTTTTTTCGTATTTATATAAATTTTCTTTAAGTGTTTTTTCAACTTTCACAAACAACAATACATTAGCTTTCGTAGACATGATTTGCGATATACTAAATCCGGAAATCACAGAAATGGAGAAAAAATTGAAAAGAACAACAATAATCCTTGTTGCTGTAATTATGCTGAGTACGATAATGCTCACCTCCTGTGCGGGTCAGCCACAAGTTACTTACATTGAAGGTGATGAGGCCGAGCAAATCATCGCTCTCGTGGAGCCAATCGCCAATAACATTCTCAAAGGGATCGAGTTGAATGATTACGATGTGTTTGTGACCAATTTCGATGAGACCATGCGAAATGCCATCACGCCAGATGCGTTTGCAAAAATTGCCGAACAATACGGGAAGCTGGGTTCTGTAGAGAGCATTGAATTGCTCAATATCGAAGATCAGGGTGATTTTTATGGCTTGAATTATGGCGTCAATTATGCAGGATCGAAAGTGACCATGAGGGTTGTGGTAAAAAAATCTGCCACTGATCTTGTGAGCGGGCTTTGGTTCAAGTAGCATAAAGGTTGTAAATCCTGAATAATTCTGTACAATGTGTATAGGTGATCAGTTCCCGCTGGCTCGATCCTAACTGCTGAGGAGGAAAAACATGAAACTAACACCACCTAAGGTTGTGACATGGGTTGTTGCTTTGATCGTTGGAGTCATCGGGATCATCGGAAAGCTCGGGGGATTCCTTGCCGCTGATCTATCGTTCTGGTTCGTTGTAATTGCATTTGTAATCCTGATTCTCGCTACACTTTGGAAAGATCTGTAAATTCTTGGTTTATCACATCCAATTGAATAAAATCTGATCCAGAAATTTCGATTACCTAGGAGATCCGGCCCCGCCGGATCTTTACTTTCTGGCAAAAACGTAATAATCATCCGCCTGGCCCAGGCTCAGCAACCGGATAAAGAGCGGCAATTCTGCGTAATCATCGGGAGTAAAAGCAAAACTTGCCTCTAAATGGTAATGCTTGTGGAACCATTCCCGCTCTTCACTGCTCAGGCGATACCCCTGGTACGTGGTGTCATTGATGATGTGCCCGCGTTGGATGATCCACTCCGGTTGATAATCCATTACAAACTCGGGCCACCAGCGCAGGTCGTACGCCTGGCGGTACGTGACCACCTGCGGAGAGACCAGCCCAACCTCGTCATAAGTATATAGATCAGAGTAGTAAGGGATATACCCGGCTGGTTCAAGGAGGACCCGGTCGCTGCTACGCGCGTGCTGCTGCATCCATACCCCTATTCCACCGCGATAGGCAAATTCCTTCATGCCCCAGGAGTAGGAGAAAACCCATTGCGCGAACGCACCAGCGATCAGCGCAAGGATGATGAATACGTGCGTCGTTGTCGACAACAGTTGTGTGGAACTGGTTCTCTTTAGGATCACAGCGAGCAGCAACGCATACCCCAGCATCGAAGATGGCCAGAAATACCACTGGTACAGTACCCCACCAAAAGCATAAGCTAATGGGATCAACAACACCATGCTTGCCACGGCCATGCCAATGATCAACTGCTTGCGATCACTGCGATGATTCCAAAGGGAATAGACGATCGCCGCAAGAATCACGATCAGGAATACTGCGCCGAATCCGCTTACATATTTGGTGCGGACCGGTGAAAAGATCCCACCATCCGCCTGGCCAACAAAAACGATAGACACGTTCTGCAGCAGACCGCGCAGAGAAAAGCTGCGGCGCATGAGCAGCTTGGCATTAATGGATTGGTGCAGGAGCAAACCGAAGTAGACCTGGTTGAAAAGAAGCAGCGTGCAGATGCCGCCCAGTACCGCCCCTGCCCCTCCCCAGTCCAGCCGGCGCTCACGCAGGCTCGACCAGAAAACGATCAGCAGAGCATATGCCACAGCGTCCGGGCGAACCCACGGCAGCAAGGCGAGGATCAGCCACAGCAAAGGCCGGTTTTTTGACCGGTGGACGAGATAAAGGGCTGATCCGACCAAAAACACGAGCAGCGCTGTCTCCATGCCTGAGTAGCTGATGAGCAGGGAGACCGGCAGTAGGGAGATGAGCACCCACAAGAAAAGCTGCTGTTTTTCATTTTCCAGTAACACCCGGGCGATGAAAAAAGTACCGGCAAGGAATAACAATGTGTTGAGCACCAACATGGCTGGAAGGAAGGCGGAATGTCCTGCCACCAGCCGCACGAGCGCGGCCAGGAAAACATACAGGTGCGAGGTCGAGGAACTGACCTTTTCGCCGGGGTTGAAGCCGTACACACCGGTTTCAGCCAGGTTTTCGGCGCAGCGCAGGCTGATATAGGCATCCTCCTGCACGTGATGGGTGAAATAGAACGGCACCCTTATCAGGAGCAGCAGGGCAAATACGATCAGAAATCGAATTACAGGACTTTGGATCCGCGCACGCATCAGGGGCTTGGCTTTCTGCTCCTATTATGCCCCATTTTTACGCCGAACAGCAGGATAAACGGAAGCAGGATTGCACTGCCGCAAAGCGGCGCATTCACCCCATGCGCGACAGGTTCCGCGGTGGGGGTGACCTCCGGTTTGGCGGTGACGACCGTTGCGGACTCATCCACCTCTGTGACATAGACTGTGACAGTTGGTGTGATGGTGGAACCGGGGGTTGCAGGTTCGATGAAAACGTCGGTAGGAAGCGGTGTGGCAGTCAGCCAGGGAAAGTCGAAACCTTCCTCCACTTCCATTATGCCGCCATCGAGCAGCCAGGTTAAGCCGTACGCGATCTCTTTAACCGTTTCATCCTCCGGTGCCAGCTCCAGCGCGCGGTGTATTTCCTGCAAAGCCTTTATCTTCAATGCAAGCGTGTCGACCCCTTCATAACCCGCGAACTCGGCGTAGTAGCCCAGCAATTCCGCGTACCCGGCGTGCCATAGGGCGTCCTCCGGCAAACGCGAAAATGACGAATGGTTTCGATAACTGCTGATTCAAATAGAAACAAATCGAAAACTGTAAGGTCGGACCAGCAGCAGGTAATACGCAAAAGCCCCGGCGGACTGCGAGGTTGTGGTAGTTGTGTTGGTCAATGGAAGAATGGGGAAACATGCAGGCATAAGTCTCCTACAAGAAATAGAATATTTGTTCTGTTTATATTATAACATGGGTGTCAAGAGGGATGAGGAGCAAAATGAAAACCGCCGACCTCTTTTGAAGTTGGCGGTGATGTGTCGGGGCGGGCGGATTTGAACCGCCGACCTCTCGGACATACAAAATAATCCTAATTTGTCCACAAAATCATATACCAACGATCTCAAAAACTCGAACTTCAAACCTAGCAGAAGGCTGCATTATTCTAGTTAGTGGACTTTTTTATTACTTAGATGCGGGGGATTACCAAGCGGATAAAGGCTTTATTTCAACTCGGCTATAAAATCAATCAATTAATTTAAAACGGACTGTGTTAGCTACTGTGGTGGGAGTGTGGACTCGCCGTCGAAACGCGATTCCTTACTCTTTTTTGAAAGTAGGCGGCGGAAGCCTTAATACGGTTTGCGACCCTTGCAGTCGCAAAGACGCATCTTTGCCTTCCTCTATTAGATTCTCCACGTCTAGACTATCTAATGCACTTCGAAAATCCGATGCGGATTTTCTGGTAACTTCATCGAGTTCAACTTTTAGAACCTCGTTTTCTTGCCGGAATTGTTCCGCAACTTGACGCCACACTTCGGCTACCGTTCGCTGCTTTTCGGCTTCAGCATCACTGCTTGCTGAATTTGATCTCCCCTCTGCTTCTTCGGCTTTCTTCTGAGCGGTATCCGCTTTTGCTCTGTTGCGGCTTTCGAGCCACTCGATCAGCCTTCTTTCGAAGGCGGCGGCTACCTTTATGAATATCTCATTGATCTTCTCTTCCAATAAAGGCCATATAATTTTAACGATCCACGGCCAGACGGCCTTTGTGAACCACTTCGTAAGCTGTTTATAAATAAGAGGATCGGTCTTGGTTTTTGGCATGATTTTTCCTTTTAATGTGGGTGTCGAGCAGGCTCTGTTCGGGTTTCTATTTTCTGCGAAGCACCCCAACTAGTAGATATATTGCAAATACTGAATAATTAGAATGCTAAACGTTCCATATTATGTTAGTTCATAATTCTAGTTTCATCAACCTAGTATTTCACAAATTCTAATATTCATAAATACATTATAGCTTCTGATAAGATCGGTTATCTAAACCTAGCAGTTATGAGTTGCGTGCTCTGCTACTGACCTGCTTTACCGGTTGCCTTTTGCGCGGTTGTGTGACTTGCACAGCATCTGGCAGTTATTGATATCCGTTGCACCGCCTCTGCTCCAGGCGGACACATGGTCGGCATCCATGTCGCCAAAATTCCATACCTTGTGCTGGTTGGCATCATGCCCCAAAGCGCAGAGCGGACAGTTTGATACGCCGCTGGCACTGGCCAGAGCGGTTTGGTTTGCGTAAACGCTTTTCTTGGTCGCTTCATCAAAAACCCGCACATCCAGCAATTTTGTATCCATTAACCCACCAAGAATATATTCAAAAACACCCTTGCGGTTTTTGACGTAAGGATCAGCGTAAAGATCGCGCACCTGTTGAGAAACCTGCCCAGGGTCGTAAGCGGTGCGATGGTAGGTTTCATACAACCGCCCCCATTCCAGCCCGCGCATTTCACTTTCCACATCGCTGAACACAGCGGAAACCCAATCAATGACGCAATTAAAGTAGGTTTTTAATTCCGTGATGTTGGTGTCGTAACGATGACGGCTCATGTAGTCGCCGATATTGCCTTTGCTCACCCAATCCAACGCACATTCCAGGTATTCCTGCCGATTGACAGCACCAGATATATACGCGCTCCATTTTTGGATATTGGCGTTCTGGCTGTTGCTGAATTCCTGTTTGGCAAGGGTTACGAACGGACCGGAATAGACAGCGTTGAGCAATTCCTGGTCATTAAGAGGAACACCGGCGATATTGATCGTCCTGAACCAATCCTTGATCTCGCTTTCAGTGCCTTCACATTCATAAATGAGCAGTTTCGTATCCAGTATTTTCTTCTGCTTATCCGCCGCGATGCCGCTGAAATACTGCTCCATGCCGTTTTCATCTTTGACGGCGAATTTATTGGTGACATAACGCCCAAAACTGGTGATGCGCTGCTGTCCGTCCAGCACTTCAAATTTATCGTCGTCCACTTTATTGAAATAGATCAACCCAAGCGGGTAACCCTTAAGAATGGATTCGATGACCGCCACATCTTTTTTGCCGTCGGCGTAGAAGTAGTTGC
>AMWB02163660.1_pt6 | contig 64903 bp, 48 predicted proteins | sample 200311 | NCBI WGS metagenome assembly AMWB02 (sample SAMN02737377, study PRJNA173069) | bioreactor metagenome | biome: anode biofilm in microbial fuel cells | place: USA: California | collected 2010-12-16 | reverse complement strand
GACTCCCTCCGCTCCCGCGGCAGCGGCGCCGAGCGTACCATCATCGGAACAAGATCCGAAGCCCTGAGCGAACGGTTCACGCTTCGGTCTTGATGTCCGAGATGATTCCTTTCTTGAGGTAGACCGGCCGGACGAGTTTGCGCCAGGCCGGGAGATTCCGGGCGAACAGCAGGGCGCCCAGAATGCAGACCAATCCCCCGATGCCAACGGTCCAGGGCGCGCCGATCGATCCGGCCATCGACCCGGCCATCAGGCTGCCGAACGGCAGGATACCGCGGAATGAAACGGTATAGAAGCTCATCACGCGTCCCCGCTTGTCTTCATCGGAGATCGTCTGCAGGACGGTGTTGCTGCCGGCCATCTGCACGATCATGCCGAAGCCGGCCAAAAAGAGCATCGGTATGGAAAGCCAGATCACCCGGGACAGGGAAAACGCAATTAGTCCGATGCCGAAAATGGCGGAGGCGAGCGGGATAACTCGGCCCAGTCCCCGGACATCCTTGCGGGAGGCCAGGAAGACGGCACCGACGAGGGCGCCGACTCCCGGTGCGGCCGTCAGAAAGCCAAGGACGCGCGGTCCGCTGTGAAGAACATCCTTGGCAAATACCGGCATGAGCACCAAATAGGGAAGTCCCACCAGACTCACAATCGACATGAGCATGAGGATGGAGCGAATTGGCATGAAGCCGAGGGCATACTTAAAACCTTCCTGCAGCCCCTCAAGGACGGGGAGCTCCGCTTTGTCGACTTTGGGTCTGGCCGGCAGACACATCATGGCCAGCGAAACGAGCACGGCGATATAGCTCAAGCCGTTCGACAGGAAGCAGAGCCCTTCACCGAACGAGGCGGTGACGAGGCCGGCGATCGAGGGTCCGATCAGGCGCGATGCATTGACCATCGAGGAGTTCAGCGCAATGGCATTGGTCAGATCATCCTTGTTGTCCAGCATGTCGAGCATGAATGCCTGGCGAACCGGGATGTCGAAGGCGTCGGCGATGCCGAGAAAAGTGCGGAGCACGAAGACGTGCCAGACTTCGACCGTGCCGGTGATGACCAGCACAGCCAGAATCAGGGCCTGGGCCATCGAGGTGGCCTGGATGACGAACATGAGGCGATGTCGGTTCCAGCGATCGGCCAGGACACCGGCGAAGGGTGCGATCAACAGGGAAGGGAGAAATCCGAGAAAGCTGATGGCACCGAGGAGGAAGGCGGAGTCGGTGAGGCGGTACACCAGCCAGCTCATGGCGACCCCCTGCATCCAGGTGCCGATGAGCGAGATGGTCTGGCCGAAATAGAAGAGCCGGAAGTTGCGATTGCGCAACGCCCGGATGAGATGCCAGCGTTTGGAGTCGGAGGGTGTGATTGTGACGCCCCCCGGCTCACTCATAGCGGAGCGCATCAATGGGGTCAAGAGCCGATGCTTTGCGCGCCGGATAGTACCCGAAGAACATGCCGACCGCGGCGGAGAAGGCGAAGGCCATAACGACAGTCTGGGGTGCGATGGCGACCGGCCAGTTGGCGAACTTGGCGATCAGACTGGTGCTGAGGAAGCCGAGGCCGACCCCGATGATCCCGCCCACGATACTGAGCATGATCGCCTCCACCAGAAACTGCTGAAGAATGTCGCGCCGTCGTGCCCCGAGCGATTTGCGAACCCCGATCTCGCGCGTGCGCTCGGTTACCGAAACCAGCATAATATTCATGATACCGATACCGCCGACCAGGAGCGAAACGGAGGCGATACTGCCCAGAAGCGTGGTCATGGTCTTCGAGGTCGAAGTGGCCATCGACGCGATATCGGACTGCGAGCGGATGTTGAAATCGTCCTCCTGCGAATCACTCAACCGGTGGCGTTGGCGCAACACCTGCTTGATCTGCGTCTGGGCATCCGCGATCTGTTCCTTGCTTGCGGCCGACACCACCATCATGCTCATATGGTCGATCCCCATCAGCTTGCGCTGAACGGTAGAGAACGGAGCGATGATGAGATCATCCTGATCCTGCCCCATGGCGGTTTGCCCCTTGGTGGCCAGCGTGCCGAGCACCTTGAAGGGGAGCTTACCGATACGAATCGTCTGGCCGACCGGATCCTGATCCGGGAAGAGGTTGGTGGCCACGGTCTGGCCGATCAGACAGACTTTCGTCCCGCCGCGCTCATCCTGATCGGTGAATGATTCGCCGGAAGCGATTTTCCAATCGCGGATCTTCAGGTAGTCGGGATAGCCGCCCTGTACGGAGGTCATCCAGTTGAGATTGCCGGCGACAATCTGCTTGTTGGTGCGGCAGGTAGGGCTGGCCATGCCGACCGCCGGAGCCTCATCGAGCAGTGCCTGGACATCATCAAGCGTCATGTTGGTGCCGGCCCCTGCGCCGGTACTGACCCCTCCGGGGGTCATGGCGGCCGGGAAGATCATGAGGACATTCGTTCCCATGCTGGCGATTTGTGCTTCCACCGAGGCCGAGGCCCCCGCCCCGATCGCGACCATCGCGATCACGGCGCCGACACCGATGATGATGCCGAGCATGGTGAGCAGGGCGCGCGTCTTGTGCTTCAGCAGTGAGTCGAGCGCGATGGCGAGTGTCTCGGTGTACCGCATTCGTTAGCGTCTCCCGCCGCCGCCACCCGGAAAGCGGGGCATGAACGGGTTCTGGGTCTGGGCGGCAGTTGCAGTCGACGTTGACCCGCCGGAACTGCCGACGATCACCGAATCCCCTTCCTGCAGAGAGGATTGCGCCAGGACGACATAGCGGCCGTTCTGGATCCCCTTCACGATGCGAACGGGACGAAGCATGTCATTTTCCATGATCCAGACGCGATTCCCCTGACCGCGGCCAAACCCGGCGGAATCGGGCCGCATCATCGGTCCGCCCATTCCGTCAGGCGGTGTGGGCCGGCCGGCGGTAGTGCTATCTGATGGACCGCCAGTCCCGGCGATTGCGCCCGGTTGACGCGGCGGACGTCCTTGCCCGGCGCGCATCTCGGCCAGTTTGGCGAGAACATCGGCGGACGGCGTGAACTTGGTGGCCTGAACCGGTACCCGAAGAGCGTTTTCGGCTTTGTCGACTTCGATCGTCACGGTGGCCGTCATACCGGGCATCAGTTTCAGATCGGGATTCTCGACATCGATCATCACATAGTAAGTCACTACATTCTGGCTGGTGATCGGCTCGAGGCGGACCTGGCTTACTTTCCCCGTGAACTTCTGCTCCGGGTAGGCATCGACGGTAAACGTCACGTTTTGCCCGGCCTTGACGGAACCGATATCCGCTTCATCGATACTGGCCTGCACCTGCATCTGGCGAAGGTCGTGAGCGATCGAGAAGAGCGTCGGGGCGGAAAGCGAGGCGGCAACCGTCTGGCCAAGATCGACCGCACGCGAGATGACCACACCGCTGATCGGGGCGTAGATGGTGGCCCATTTCAGATTGACTTTGGCGCGATCGAGCGAGGCCTGGGCCTGGCGCAAACTGGCCTTGGCCGATTCAAGCGAGGTGGTGGAGGCATCGACCTCGACCTGCGAGACCATCCCTTTCTCGAACAGGGAATTGGTGCGATTCAGATTGCGCGTGGCCTCGTTGAAGGCTGCCCGGGCCTTGTCGACATTCGCTTCCTGCTCGTTGACAGCGGCCTGCAGGTTGGTCGGATCCAACTGGGCCAGAAGCTGCCCTTCTTTGACTTCCGAGTTGAAATCGGCATAGAGCTTCTGGATCGTGCCGGATACCTGGGTGCCGACCTGAACGGTGGTGAGGGCGTTCAGCGTGCCGGTGGCGCTGATGGTAATGGCAACCTCCCCACGCTCTACTTTGGCGAAGGTGTACGTCAGTTTCGCGGTACTGCTCCGTCCGAACCAGTACCAACTGCCGGCGGCGATTAGTACGACGGCCGACCCGACCCAGATCAATTTGCGCGACTTCATGAGTTCTTTCCTGAATGACCGGTCACCGGCCATTTCGTTTTTCTATGTTTCGGCGACCCGACCCGGGTTACGGATGGTTCGCCCATTTCGACTACACCGAATCTTAGACATCGCAGGGAAGAATTCGGATTAATGGAGAGTTTCATGGTCGGGGTAGGACTACCAGTCGACCTCGAATAGAAGGAGTGAGTACAGGTGACCGTTGCAGAACTCGTTGTCGGAGAAGTAATGATGCCGCAGCACGCCATCCCGTTTGAACCCGGCCCGCTCCAAGAGCTTACAGGCGGCCACGTTCTTCTCCGAGGTCTGGGCGTACACCTTGTTGAGTCCGCGGTACCGGAACAGGTATCGGCTCAGAATGCGAACCGCCTCCGCGCCATGCCCTTTGCGCCGCACCTCCGGATCGATGATCAGGCCCAACTCGGCCGAACGGTTCAGCGGATTGACGCCAAAAAACCGTATCCGCCCGATCGGCAGATTTCCATCTTTGCGGACCACCGTCAGAGTCTGCTCCGAATGGGACCGTTCCTGTTTCTTGAACAGCTCGACCGCTTCCTGTGCGCTGTAGAGAGGAAGCGGCTGGCTGGCGCGAAGTTGTGGTTCGCTGATCAGGTCCCAGTGATGCGTGTTGGCGATATCTTCGGGCGTTGCCGGACGAAGATACAGTTTGTCCCCCACCAGGGACGGGGCGGTCGGATAGGTAACCGGTTTCTCGGCCATTACGCGTACTTCCTCTTGATCTCATCGAGATGGTCGTGATACATTTTGATACCGGCCTTGATGGCATTATTGGCATCGATGCGGCCACGCAGGGTATCGACAATCACCTCTTTATGCTCGAGCAGTTTGTAGTCCTCGAAAAACCGCCGCAACTCCTTGACCATATGGCGCGGGATGGCCGAGATGTCTTCGTAGGTGTTCCAGGCGGGATCATTGGCGTGTACGGCAATGATTTTGTCGTCCTGCCCTTTCTCATCGCGCATCGACATCATGCCGATCGCCTTGCACTCGACCAGGCAGAGCGGATGCAGCTCTTCCTGGCAAAGGACCAGAATGTCGAGCGGGTCGCCGTCATCGCAAAACGTGCGCGGAATGAAGCCGTAGTTGGCCGGGTAATGGACCGAAGAATACAGCACACGGTCCGCTATCAAGAGCCCGCTCTTCTTGTCCAACTCGTACTTGTTCTTGCTCCCCTTGGGGATCTCGATCACACCGATGAACGATGAGATGATGTCTTGGCCGGGGTCGATATCATGCCAGGGATGTGCCAGATGACTCATGTATGCTCCGTTGTTCTTTGGTGTCAGTATATCCATTTCGGCGACAGGGCGCAATCCTCAATCCACCGTCACCGGAGTTGACTTTGCCAGGGCTAGGCTGGATATTAGCCCCATGCGCAGGCAACTGATTCTATTGGCGACCCTCGTGTCGCTGTACCTGATTTCGTCGTGGATCCTGAGCGAGGTCTACGGGCCATCGTATGGTTTTCTGACCGGGGAGGACAGTTGGGTGCCGGATGGCCAGGGAGGCTGGACCGCCCACGGTCAGCCCGCGGAGGCGATGCCTGCGGAGCCGAGTGTCTTTGTTCCGCTCTGGGCCATGTACCTGCCGATCCTGCTGCCGGGACTGCTGTTAGCTGCCTTCCTGTTTACTCCCCTGTCGCGCAAACTCGATCCGCCCAAACCGACGCCGGCTGCGCCGGCCGAACCTGAGGCAACGGATTCAGAATCCGATCCGACTTGAGGGACACCCCGCCGAAAGCGGGGCGTCGCTCGTTGCTCTCTGCCCCATAGGCGCAAGCCAGTGTTTAGCCGACGACCTTCTTCAGTGCCTCAAGGGCTGAATCGTAGTTCGGCTCAGTGCCGACTTCCGGCACAATCTGAAAGTATCGAATCGTATCGGTCTTGTCGACAATCAGGACCGCCCTGGCCAGCAAACGGAGTTCCTTGATCAGAAGGCCGTAGGCCGTGCCGAACGAAACCTCGCGGTGGTCCGATAGGGTCTGCAGCTTGTCGACCGCTTTGGCCGCACAATAGCGCCCCTGTGCGAACGGCAGGTCGACCGAGATGGTGAAGATCTTGACATCCCCCGGCAACTCCGCCGCTCGCTTGTTGAACGTGACGGTCTGGATATCGCAGACTTTCGTGTCGAGCGAGGGGACCACCGAGATCAGCCGTACGTGCCCCTTGGAGTCGGACAATTTGACGGTGCCGAGACCATTATCCAGGAGCACGAATTCAGGCGCCTTGTCGCCGACTTTCAGCTCCGGACCCACCAGGGTGACCGGGTTCCCCTTCATCGTAACCACGTTTGTACGTTCCATGTCAAGTTCCTTTCGATATTGCTTGCCAAGTCATGTTCTGAATTACGCCCTTGATAACAGGCGGGACCGCTCGATGGTTCACTAAATGGTCGCTGTTTCTGCAGTTCTTTTTTCTCGGCCGTGAACCACCCGGACCTGTCCAAAAACCGGTTGGTGCTGACTGCGCTCCTGCCTATATTCGCCCCATGGATCCATCCCTCTACCCGCAATTTATGGAACTTGCACTCCGCGAGGCGAAACTGGCGTTCGAAGAATCCGAGGTGCCGGTAGGGGCGGTGGTGGTGCTGGATGGCCGAGTGATCGGCCGGGGACACAACCGGACAATCGCGCTGCACGACGCCACCGCGCATGCTGAAATCATCGCGCTCTCGGCGGCCTACGAGCATTTCAACGACTGGCGGCTGGAGAACTGCTATCTGTTTTCGACGTTGGAGCCGTGCGTGATGTGCGCCGGCGCCTCGGTGCTCTCGCGGGTGAAGACAATCGTGTACGGAGCGAAGGATCCGAAATTCGGAGGCTGTGAGTCGATCTTTCAGATTCCCACCGAAACGCGCCTGAATCACCGTTGCGAGGTAGTTGGCGGGATTATGGAAGCCGAAGTGGCGGACCTGATGCGGCTGTTTTTCCAGCAGGTGAGAAAGGGGAAGGTGAATTGATGGCTACTGGGAGGCTGCGGCTTGATGATTACCGCCAGTTGATGGTAATCCGGATTGTCTTTGCTGGGGCTCCAACAATGTACTTGCTTGTGATCTATATGATAACAAAGAACGGCGTACTAGAAGTGAAACCCCAGCCGCTGGTGACCTATGCTTTCCTGGCACTGGCATTGCTGGCGGTGCCGGCTATTCCTATTGTGACGCGTATCTGGTTATCGTTTCAAAAGCGCATGATCGGCTCGGGCGATGTTCGGGAACGAGCGTCGTCCCTTTGCATTATTCGACTGAGTATCGCGGAGGCCTGTTTCGTGCTTGGCGCAGCGGCCTTCTTACTCACCTTTGACTACAAGCTTCTCTACTACTTCTATCCCATAGGCATTGTGGCGATGATCATGGTCTGGCCGACCCGCGAGCGCTTCGACGCGCTGGTCGCCCAACTGGAGGAAAAATGAGTTCGGAATGGAATGCCGAGTATGATCTCAATCGCATAGTGGCGCGACCGCTCTTTTTCGGGCTGTTCGCCAACGTCATGGCGCCGATGGCGCTCCTGTTTGTCTGTTACTACCTTCAGAACCACGGCGGTATGACGGATCGGTTGGGGGACGCGTCGTCAACCGTGTTTTATCTGTTCGCGGCTTTGGCGTTGGCCGAGGCCGGCTTTGCCTTCTGGTGGCGCGGCAAGCTCTTTGGAGCCCCCATGATCCGAAGGAGAGAGACATTCGAGGCGGACTTTGCCGAACAGTACGCCAAGCGCTGTCGCCCCCTGTTTCTGGTAATTGCCTCGATTAGTCTGTACGGGTATCTGTTTTACTTCCTGAGCGGACGATTCAACGAGTCGCTGATGTTCGTGGTGTTTTCGTTCATCGCATTTCAGGTAGTGCGCCCGAGACACGGCATGGTGGCGAAATTGATCCGTCGCCAGCAGGAGTTGGTGGACAAGGGTCAGTTTCTGGCTTCATAAAGCGCTTTACAGGGGCTGGAAAATGTGTAGATTGCCCTCCGGCCCAAAGCCGTGGGGGAGTTGACCGCAGGATCGGAGAGGTGGCTGAGTGGTCGAAAGCGGCGGTCTCGAAAACCGTTATACCCTTTGGGTATCTAGGGTTCGAATCCCTACCTCTCCGCTTGTAACGTATTGTCGTACAATTAGTTGCGGCTAGTTCCTGGCTTCATTGCTTTTCTCTGCCTCTCCGCCAGTTGTCTTGGCCAGATGTTCATCATTCTTGAATGTCAGGCTGGGGGGAAACCAAGATCGTATTCCCAACTTGCCCAGAGCTTGTCATCGGGATTTTGAATCCTAATGAGGATTGCAGTATCACTGCAGGAACGGTGAGCGGCGTGTAAGCTGTACGTTAGTTAGCGTTCTGGTTGGTTTCGACTCGGGATGAGTCGAAAGTAGAAGTTCTTGCCAAGAAAGGGCTTTTCACAGGAACGCTCCTCCGGCTACTCTCCAGTTTGCAGGGAGTCGATTATCTATTATCTTGAACTGACCGACTGATTTCTCACGCCCATGATACTCGGCAGGGTTAAGACCAAGGACTCGCTTTGAAGTGCCAGGCTAACCGTGCCTTGGGCGAGACATACACGAGAGAGTTCAAGTGCAACGCGTCATTCGAGTCTTCATTTCTTCCACTTTCCGCGACATGGCGGAGGAACGGAATCACCTCAACCGTAACAATGCCGATTGCTATAGCCAAGCAGGCGCTGCGTCTAAACGAGCAGTTGAGCTATGGTTCTTTACCAATGCACATAGACCAAATGCCATATCGAGAGATGGAGTGTCAATATGAGCCAATACGAGGGCAATATTTTTGAGGATATTGATCGCAGGCTTCACGCAGACAGTGCCCAATCCGGAACCAGCTTGCAGGAATCGCCGCAGTGGATGCGCCGCTGCTTTATGACTGGCAAGCAATGCATCTTCTGTCCTCACGAAACGGTCTTCGAAAAGGGAGAAGAAGGACGCAAACGCGATTCGGTCTTTGTAATCATGCCCTTCAAGCCCAACCTTGAGACGTTTTATGAATGGAGTTTGCGTCCCTATTTGATGCACTTCAACGTCGACGAAAAGAAGATTCGCCGCGCCGATCAATTCGCCAACACCGGCTACGTCATGTGCGAGAAGATCTGTCTGCGTATTCAACAGGCAGGGTTCGTCGCAGTAGACTTGTCACTATACAATCCAAACGTCTACTATGAACTCGGGATGGCTGTGGGCCTGAGTAAACCCTTGCTCGTTGTTTGTGACGCAAACAAGAAATCTCAAGTGGAAAGGCTCTGTAAGGCAGTAGGCATCAATTCCGAAAAAGTGCTCTATTATCCAAATGTCGGCTACATTGATGTTGCGACAACCTCACTGCTGGAAAAAGTACAACGCGTGAATCTAAAACCGCGCAAGATCACTATGAAGACCGTGGGGTTGCATCTCCGCGCTGAACCGGGCGATATTGAGAAAGGAGGCCCATTCGACAACCGAGATATTCACGTGAGCTTTCCCACGGTGCTGAAGGCGGCGGTAGGCGTCGCCATGAGGATTCTGGAAGGAAAACTCCGCCGCGAACGAGATAGCGCCGGCAAAGACGGCGATAGGCAGTCAGATTCAGCCGCCCAATTGAGCGCCATGCTTGGCAAAATGCAGGATAAGGAGCTGAGAGACCTTCGTGAGTGCACTCAAGTAGTCATACTGAATGAGCAAGGCTTCCCCCGTCCGTTCGAGGACACGGTAGGGCAACTGGACTCGGCTCTCATTGCCATCGTTGACCTGGTGTCACAAGATGCACTGTCGTATTTTTGGCTGGGATACTGCCATGCCCGGAACATCAATATCGTTCCAATCTACAGAGAGGAGCCGGAGGCGTCCGACAAAGCCGATGAACCGGAAAAACAGAGCGGCAGTGAACCGCGCGGAGAGCATGTTCTTGCATTCGATATCCGCGCTCTTTGGTACATGTGGCACAAGGAGGAAGAGGCAAAGAAGCTTGCAGATAAACTGGCAGCTATATTTGAGCCAATTCTGTTGCGTGATGTTGCCACTCAACAGAGAAGAATCTTCTGGGAGCGACTAACCCGTAGCGGCAAAGTCCATATATATAATGGTGCCGTTCATTATCCGACGCTTAATCGCGAGGTTGTGGGCGACTGGGATTTGCGGACTGCCTCAGAGCTCATCAGTTACCTCTCGTCCACAGACGAATCGGTCATGCCCGACCTGAAGAGTCCACTGTACTCGCCTGAGACTATCGCAGACAAACTCAAGAAGCGCGCAGACAAGGACTTTCTGATCGCGTATACTGATGTAGTGAGAGACCAGCTTAGGGGCAAGAACTGTCTCATTGTGGCATCGGCAGACGTGAACCCGATTACAGAGGTCATTCTTGCAAACGTTCATAGGAGGGGACCCAATCCGGCGGCGTGTTTCATCGAGGCCGATCCAGGAAAGGAAAGATCGCTGGTGATCGCGTTCAAAGGCGAGTCCCGGAGTGAAGTCAGCGAAGGTAAGCAGAAACCTCTGCCTCGACGCTTCTGCAAGGTAGAAGGCGAATCCAACGAGCGCGGGTTTTATATCGATGGTGAGAAGCTGTCACAGGAGTATTTTGCTCAGGGGATTGCGGAAAAGGAGTTTCAGATTCTTGCCCATCTCGTTGTTGCGCGGAATCCCTTTTCAGAAGAGAATGTGGTGGTGATTCTCAACGGGGTTAGCGGCCCGGCCACTTACGGACTTGCACAACTTCTCACTGGCGCTGGCGGGAGCAAGGCGTCCGCTTCGGAAGACCTTCTCAAGGAAATCAATGAGAAGTGGGCAAGTCGGGTAGAGGAGAACTCTCGATACAGGGGCGTTGAAGCAATCGTCAGTGTGAGAGTGTCACCACCACAAGCGCTTCAAGCAGCCGATCACAAGAATGGCGAACCCTTGTATGCACAAATTGATAATGATCTCTTTGACAGAAGAACAGTAGAGGAATGGAAATTCCTGACAGAGGCCGATTGTAAGCATGCGATTACTGGAGGGAATCCTCGGGAGTTTCCCAATGTTTAGGATTATTCATAGTGGCTTAGCCATCTCTAACGATCGGACATGAGACTGCTCTCTTGATCTGAGATGCTTCAGTGTGACTTGACAATTGGTGTACAAACGCCCTAATGAAGGAGTGGGAATGGACCGGAAGATTATTCTCGTCACAGGAGACCAGAGTCCCGATTACGATATTTACCTACATTCCAACGAAGACAATCCGCGCCCGGACTCACCCCCAACCATCGTGCGAGCCTCATATGGAGGTGCCGGCATGGCTGGCCGATTCCTGAAGGCGGCTGCCGACGCGGAAGGAAACGAGGACACACCCCTGAATATTAGCTTCCTGCCCTACTCCCAGGTCCCTCCGAAGTACGTGACTGCCTTGTGGCAGCCCAGTGCCCCTGGGAGACTTTTCAAAGATGATCCAGAGAGCAAAAGGATGGTGTGGCGTACGAAAAGGTCCCTGAGTCTTGGTGAAGTCAGATACAGCGGTCAGTTGCCGTCTCCGGACCAGACGGGACTGAGCTTGCCAAGTGGTACTAACCTATCGGCAAATGTGCTGTTTCTGGAGGACGATGGAGCGGGATTTCGTTTTCATCCGCAGATTGAGATCACGGCTCTTCTTGGCAGGAGGCCGACCGAGCTGCCGGAGTGGATTGTGTTCAAGACCTGTGCGCCCGTCTGCTATGGCGAGATATGGCGCACCCTTTCGGGATCTCAGGTGCTGGCCGATCGGCTCATAGTTGTGGTCCCGGTCAATGATCTGCGCCTGTCATCGGCAATTCGAGTCAGTCACGGTATTTCCTGGGAACGCACATCGGAGGATCTGGCTCGCGAGCTCAGAGACAGTCCAGAGCTTGCAGGGTTGCGCCGCGCCAGACATGTAGTCGTAACGCTATACGGCGAGGGAGCGCTCTGGATGGAGCGCACGGCCGACCCGAACCGGCCGTTCAAGTTCCGGCTGTTCTTTGATCCGGCCAATATGGAGACGGAATGGTCGCGCATGATCGAAGTGGAAGGAGAGGCATATGGGTTTCACTGCTGCTTTGCCGCCTCTGTCACTGCTCATTGCGCCAGGTGGTCCGGAACCGAAACGGCAGAGACCTGGCTGAACATGGGCATCCGATGCGGCCTAAAGGCCATGCGAGTGTTACGAGTGCTGGGGCACGGCTTCACTGCAAACCCTGACCCCGACCTGCCGCTGCGGGTCTTGGGGCAATTGCTTTCGGCGAAGGACCCAGACCGTTTTGAAGCGACGGTGCCGGCCAATGTCGACTGGCGGAAATTCGGCCCGATTGGAATGACAGATGTTTCACTCGATAGAAGCGCCGATCAAGCTTGGCGGATTCTTGAAGCAACTGATCCCTGGATGCACGGCGAGCCACTGTATGGAATGGCTCGACGAGTCGCCTTGATCGGTACTTCGGCCCTTGAGAATATTCCGTACTCCCGCTTCAAGAAGATCTTTACAGCCGATCGAGATGAGATAGAGGAACTGCGAAACCTGAAGCTCTTGATTCAGGCATATGACAAGGACAAGAAGGAAGTCAAGCCCCTGTCACTGGCTGTATTCGGTCCTCCAGGTGCCGGGAAATCATTTGGAGTTAAACAGATCGCTTCGGATGTTCTGGGTGAAAAGGTACCCTGCCTGGAATTCAATCTATCACAATTTAATGGTCCAGAAGACTTGATTGGGGCTTTCCATCAAGTGCGCGACAAAGCTCTGGAGGGGCATGTCCCGGTGGTGTTCTGGGATGAGTTTGATTCCGCAAGCTACAAGTGGCTCCAGTATCTTCTGGCCCCCATGCAGGACGGCAAGTTCCAGGAAGGACAAATCACGCATCCCATCGGGCGGTGTGTGTTCGTCTTTGCGGGAGCGACCAGCTATACATGCAAGGATTTCGGACCGGCGGAGTCCGTAGGACCTGAGGCGAGGCGCGAATTTGTCTTGAGGAAGGGACCTGACTTCATCAGTAGACTGCATGGCTCAATGGATGTACTGGGGCCGAATCCGCGCCAGTTGCGTATCGATTCGACTTGGAAGGATGACAGTAAGGATGTGTGCTTCCCGGTCCGTCGCGCCATCCTCCTGCGGTCGCTGCTGGGTTTGATGGATGAGCAACAGAGCGGCCATCGGCTCGACATGGATCACGGCCTGCTTGTCGCTCTACTTGAGATAGGACACTTCAAGTACGGGTCACGATCCTTTGAGAAGGTAGCTCTGTCTCTCAAACAGGACTCCAGACGTGGATACAAGTGCTCCAACCTTCCGACCAATGAGAGCCTCGAGATAGCGTTTCAGGAAGACCTGAGCGTGTTCATGAACCTCCTGAATGAATTCCACAATTTTCAGGCGTGTGCCGACAAGCTGGCGCCGACGATCCACGAATTCTACCGGGACCTTTGCAGAGCCAACGGCTGGACGATCACCTATGATGTGCCCTATAATGAACTGCCCGAAGCGGTCAAGCAGGACAATATTGCTGCAGCCAGGCGCATCCCCTGGATTCTGGGGCTCGTAGGACTGACACTGGTAGAGGGAAGTGGTTGGAGTGATGAGGAAATGAAAGTCGTCTCGAAGGCGATCGCCAGCCATCTAGAATTTCTTGCTTCCGAAGAACACGAGCTCTGGATGCAAGAGAAACGGAAGGAAGGCTGGTATTACGGCAAGCAGAGAAACGACGAGAAGATGGAGCATGACTGCCTGCTCCCCTTTGACAAGTTGGAGGAAAAGCAGAAGGCAAAGGACCGGGACGCAGTGACGAACTACCCAGAGATTGCCAAGAAGGCGGGATTCAAGATTGTGGTTCGCAAGCGGCATTCGAAGGATTGAAGGGAGTCACTCAATTACCCATTTCGACAGTGCTACGGGAGTGATGTTTGCCAGCCGCAAATAGGACATTTCGCATCTTCGTCAGCTCGACCTTTGCCGATCTGAAGGTCGAGCGGAATGTGCTGCAGGATGAGGTGTTCCCCAAACTGCAGAAGCTGTGCGAGGCGCACGGCTGCCGTTTTCAAGCCATTGACCTGCGCTGGGGAGTGAGCGAGGAAGCCGGGCGCGACCAGCAGACCATGAACATCTGCCTGACCGAGCTCAAGCGCTGTCAGGATGTGTCTCCGCGTCCCAATTTCATCATTCTATTGGGGGATCGCTACGGTTGGATCCCGTTGCCACCACAGATTGAGGCAACGGAGTTCGATGATATCCTGTCAAAGGTGAGTCCACAGGACCGTACGCTTCTGCTGTGGGATGAGGGCCTGATTGAAGGCTGTGGCGGATGGTATCGCTTGGATACCAACGCTGTGCCCGCCGAGTACGTGCTCAGACCGCGACGGGAGGAGAATCCTGAAGAAGCCGATCACGAGGCCTGGGGCAGGACTGAGAGTAGGCTGCGGGAGATCCTGCTTCGTGCCATCGAAAGTCTCAGGTGGTCAAGAGACGACAGGCGGAGGATCAAGTACGAATGTTCCGCTACTCACCAGGAGATCATCGAAGGGGCGCTGAAACTCCCGGACGAGCGGGAGCATGTCTTTGCCTTCCTTCGGACTATTCAGAACAGGGACGATCTCCCGTCGGATAGTGACTACACCGATGCCAACACGAACAGGGCACAAACGCTTAAGGAGGCCATCAGCAGAACCAGGGGGGTCACCTGCCACTCTTATGAAGCGAGTTGGAACCGCTCTGGACTCGAATCCAATCTCGAACAGTTCAAGACTGATGCTCTGGAGTCGCTCACGCGGATCATTGAAGAAGAGCTGCAGAAGATCCAGCAGATTGATGAACTCACCCGCGAGAACATAGCTCATCAGGAGTTTGGCGACGAACGGTGCCGGCACTTTGTCGGCAGGGAAGAGATACTGGATGAGATCGCCGCCTATACTCACGGGGGCCAACAGTCTCCGCTCGTGGTATATGGTCCATCTGGTTCCGGCAAGTCTGCGCTACTGGCACAAGCAGTGCTTAATGCGGAGATCGCCAAAACACATGCGTACATAATCCGGAGGTTCATTGGCGCCACACCGGAATCCACTGATATCAGAACGCTGTTGCGTATTCTCTGTTTCGAAATCTCCAGTGCCTTTGGGTTCGAGAGTCTGAAGGAGCAGGAGTTGACCCGTATTGCCGATTCCGGAACAGAGGATGCGTTAAAGCAGCGGGAAGCCATCGAGAAGAAATATGGCGTTCCGGACGAGTATCGGCACCTCGTGGAGACATTCCGCGAGTTCATTCGCATGATCCCGGAGAAACGCCGGCTCGTGCTATTCCTTGATGCTCTCGACCAGCTAGGCGCTACGGATAATGCCCACAGCCTCAACTGGCTGCCATCGCAGTTGCCCGCGAACATTATGATAATCGCATCAGTACTGGAGCGGGACGATGACGCCGGAGAGTGCCTTAGGTCTGCGCGGTCAAGATTTCCCGAATCGGCGCTGCTTCGCATAGGGGAGATGTCGCCGGAGGAGGGGAAAGAGGCTTTGGAGAAGCTGCTGGTAGAGGCATATCCGGAGCGAAAACGGGCGTTAACGGCGGAGCAGAGGGAGAATGTTCTGTCTGGTTTCAGCAAGTGCCCGAGCCCACTGTATCTGCGGCTCGCCTTCGAGGAAGCCCGAAGGTGGAGATCATATCAAGGACTGCCCTCGGTGCCGAACAGAGTCCCCGGGCTGGCCGCCGATGTCCAGGGAATTGTAGGCGACATGCTGGATCGCCTGAAGGATCCACGGCAGCATGGGGAAGTGCTGGTATCTAGATTTCTCGGTCTGTTGGCGGCATCAAGACACGGACTATCCGAAGCGGAGATTCTTGAGCTTCTCTCAGAGAATGATGCGGTCATGGCCGATCTGAAAGCCCGCTCGGCGAGGTCCCCGGAAGCAAAGGGGATACCGACAGTCGTTTGGCTGCGGCTGTATCATGACCTAAGTCCTTATCTGATCGCGAGGTCTGCCGATCAGACCGTTCTCTACAATTTCTACCATAGGGTAGTTGGTGAAACAATCAAGAAAGGTTACGTGCTTCCTGCACATCACGTGGCACTCGCCAAGTACTTCCACCAGAAGGCTGACCCGAACGGCGATTCCACCTGGGCGGGGAATCATGCGCATGCTCTGGCCGAACTCCCGTGTCAGCAGAGAAAGAGCGAGTCGATGTGGGTAGAGCTTGAAGAGACACTAACGGATCTGTATTTCATCGAGGCAAAGTGCAAGGCCGGTATGGTGTACGACTTGGTTAGTGACTACGCGAAGGCTGAATGGACGTGGCCGGGGCAGGAGATCGAGCAGCAGAAGGAGGAGGAGCGACAAGAGGGAATCAAGGTCTACGCCGACCGGCTTATGGAGCATGCGGAGGATCCCGATACAAATCCGCTGCCGGAGCCACCACCATTGGTGGAGATTAGGCAGTCGAAATCGGATCCCGATGAAGAACACAAGTGGACCCCGCTAGAATGTGTGCTGGCGTGGAGGCACTTTGTCAGCACCCATACTCGGCCGCTTGGGAATGGCGAGGAGTCGATCTTCCAGATGGCATGGAATTGGGCTGCCTCGGGACCGGTTGCCGAGCGAGTGGCCGAATTGGAGCGCGGGGGAAGGGGCCCTTCAGAAGAATGGCTCAAACTGCACAATCGAGTTCCCTTTGACCTGAATCCGGTGCGCCTGCTGAGACTTGAAGGACCTGGTGAACGATTCTCTGGAGTTGCTATCACATTTGACGGTTGTAGAGCAGTTGCAGCAGGTGGAGATTCTCATCTTAACATCTATGACTTGACCACGTGTGAACGCCTAGCGATTCGGGATTGGCGCGCCAGCTTCTTAAGTTGCGTTTCAATAACTCCTGACGGCAAGAAGATGCTCTCCGGAAGCATAAGCACGAGCCATGATGTGTGCGTGTGGGACATAGTGACTGGAGAATGTCTGAGAGTACTGGAGGGACACTTGGATGAAATATACAGCGTCTCCATCACCCCTGACGGAAGACGAGCGGTCTCTGGAAGCCGAGACGGAACTCTTCGCGTGTGGGATCTGCTGACAGGTAATTGCCAAAAGATACTACAAGGGCATGAGTTTCAGGAAGGGCATGTATATGGTGTAGACGCTGTATCAATAACGGCTGATGGGAGGCGAGCGGTCTCCGGAGCGGTTGATGGGACGGTTCGCCTATGGAGTCTATTAACAGGGGAGTGCCTGAAAGTACTGAGAGGTCATGGAGCCCAAATTCACTCAATTTCGATCACCCCTGACGGCAAACGAGCGATCATTGGGAGTTTCACGAATCTCTACTTATGGGATCTGATAACGGGGGAGCTTATAAGGTCGCTGACAGGGCATACTGACTTGGTCGTTGCTGTTTCAATCACACCTGATGGTCAGAGGGCATTGTCTGGCAGCTGGGACGGAGCACTTCGCCTATGGAGTTTGGAGACAGGCGCATGTCTCAGAGAGCTAAGAGGGCACGGCGCTCCGGTTACTTCCGTGTCCATGACCCCCGATGGCGGCCGAGCAGTCTCCGTTGGCACGGACCGTACTCTAATACTATGGAACCTAGCTACCGGCGCTTGCCCGAAAGAACTGGAGGGACACAGCAGCTCGGTCTCAACGCTAGCTACTACCGCCGATGGAGGACGAGCAGTTTCTGGAAGTGAAGATGGCACGCTTCGCGTGTGGGACTTAATGACGGGAAATTGCCTCAAGGTACTGGAAGGACATACAGATAGAGTAGAAGCCGTCAAAATCACACCGGATGGCTCGCGCATGGTCTCCGTGGGACACAGAGACGGAACCCTATGCGTGTGGGACATGCAAGCATGCAAGCGTCTCAGGATTCTGGATGGGCACAGTGATTCAATCCACTTCATTTCTGTCACCCCCGACAGTAATCTAGTGATTTTGGGAAATGCTGAAGAAGATAAGACCCTTCGTACGTGGAACCTGTCGACTGGCGAGTGTCTTGGAGTACTGGATGGGCATCACGATTCGATCTCTGCCGTTTCGGATACCCCTGACGGTAGACTGATCGTCTCTGGAAGCTGCGACGGTAGCCTTCGTGTCTGGGACATAGCCGAGGGTAAATGTGTAAGAGTATTGCGGGTGGCGGAATACCCTACAAGGATCCGTCCAGTGTCAATACTTCCTGACGGTAGGCGAATCGTCTCGGGAGGTCATGGTGAAATCCACGGCAATTACGCGCTACGCATATGGGATTTAAGAATCGGCGAGCGGTTGAAGGCACTTCAAGGGCATACTTACAATGTTACTCGCATACGAATCACTCCTGACGGCAAGCAAGCACTTTCCGGGAGCTATGACCACACTATTCGAGTATTTAATCTGTCGACTGGTAAGCGTCTTCGCGTACTGAAGGGGCATGCTAACAAGATCCAGGATTTGTACTTGACTCACGATGGTGGAAGGGCGCTTGCATTGTGTCCTCTTGACAAGAGGCTTCTTCTGTGGAATATGACTACAGGCAAGCGAACTTCGGTTTATGACGTGGGGAACAGTGTCTGGAGTATAGCAGTATCCGGAACCACTCTAATTGCCGGTGACAAGAGTGGGAGAGTGCACATACTGACGCTCGAGACGTATCAACCGCCTGTTATGGTCACAACGGCGTCGCGGCTCTGGCTCTTTGATCCACGGTCTTGGGACAATAATCTCACTGCTGTTTGCATGTGGTGCGGCAGACGGTTCGTTGTGCAAGATGACTGGATTGGTCAAGAGATTCTTTGCCCAGCGGAAGGCTGCGGAAAGCCACTCAAGCTCAACCCCTTCGTCTGCGACAACAGCGACTGGCTGAAGTAGCGTAACAATTATTCAAACTCCTCCGCGCCTGTCATTGCGCTGTCGCCGCCATTTGGCGGCGTGTTTCTTGATCCAGTCTATCGCCGCGGTATCCCCGAGGTCGGTGCCGGCCTTCTCGGATTCGATCCATTTGTGCTTCTCAATCTCCTTCCACTGCGCCTCAAGGTCCTTGCGCAACTGCTCGTGCCGCCATTTGGAGGCATGATTCACCAGCCAGTGGGCGATCGCATACGCCATGCCGACATCGCGTCCGGCTTCTTTAGAGAGGAAGTACTTGTGCGTCTCTATTGCAGCCCGTTCCTCCAGTGTCAGTTCATCTTCAGAGAATTGGTCATTCTGGTCGCACATAGTGTCGCTAATCCCTTCAGGAAGTCCTGGTACCACTTTGTTGGCGCCAGAACTCGATATGATGCAGTCGCGTGCGGGCGTACTGGAGGTGCGACCCCAGAGTGTCCGGCGTCACGACCACAAACTGGCGGAATGTCTTCGAGGCGACATCGGTAAGGCCCATTGCGTCTTCGGCAAGTGCTTTCCAATAGAGCACGCCGGAGTGGCGGGCGTCGATTGTGGCCGCGCGATTGTAGCATTCGAGTGCCTGGGCACACAATGGATGCTCCGGGTCAAGGCCGGCCCCCCTCAGTCTCGCCTCCCGCAACAGAGTATCGGCCTTGAGGACCAGAGCATCCAAGTGTGATTCATCGCGACTGAGCACCTGTTCGCAATACTCTAGCGCACGCGCAATATCCTCGAGCTGATCGGACTCGCTGAGGGCCAGCGCCATACCACAGCGAGCTGCCGTGCAGAACGGGTCGGCCGCCAATTTGGCCTGGAAGTGGTCCATCGCTACCCCCGGTTTGCCACTCAGGAAGGCACGAATTGCCTTGTCGAGACGGGGAGAAGAGGCGATCGTGGCTGACACAAGCCCGCAATCCAGCAGTTCGGTCACATGACGCCTCCGCTGGTGCGTCTGTTGCCTGACAAAAGTCGAATCCTCAATGCCGTCAGGTGCGTTGAAGTGAAGCAGCTCCTGGATCCGTCGGCCGGCATATTGGCACTGGGAGTCGCAGGATTCCAGGGGATCGAGAAGCAATCTTCTGAATGTCGTGACAGCTTCTGGAATGAACTCCATGTGGTCCTCGATCAGCGCCTTGTAGTAATTGACAGCTGGGTTATTCGGCTCGACACTGGCCAGTGCATTGAAGCCATCAAGTGCCTCCTGAATTCGGCCCAGCAGTAGCAACGCCTCTGTCCGGGTCTGCTTCATAGTAAGGGAGCCAGGCTTCAGCTTCAGCGCTCGGTCGCAGTAGGCGATCGCTTCACTACTGCGCCCCAATTGGTTTAGCGCGTGTGCGGAGTTGTTAAGGGCAGCAATGTCGTTTGGATGCTGTGCGACCGCTCGTAGGAAAGCGTCGAGCGCTTTGTCCCACTGTCCCTTCCGTCCCAACTTAACTCCGCGCACCACCTCTGCGGTGTGGGTGACATCTTTGAGGTCGTCAAAATGTGAGAAGAGCTCGTCGATTTCCTGATTTCGGGCGGCCAGAAGGAAATCTGTCTCGGCCGTTCGCCCTCCGGTACCGACCAACCGTCGCGCATCATTTGCCTGCAGCTTGTTGTCACCATCCCAAAACGGGGGTTTATCGACGCCGATGCGATAGGCGAAGAGCGCTCGGTCGGTCATCCTGTGCTTGCTGTGGCGATTGCCGAGGTTCAGCCAGGGGCGGACGCAACGGCTGTCGGTCCTGATGGCCTCAAGATAGGTACTGATGGCGGCTTCGTTGTCGTCCAGCCAGGCCTGCGAGGATCCCTTGCAGTTGAGCGCCCGAGTTAGTGTTGGGTCCAGCGAAAGGGCCTGATCAGCCAGGAGAATTGCCGACTCGAATCCCTCCTTGGTGTCGGAACTCCAGCTGGTCATGGTCTCATGGAGCAGCAGGAGCGCCCGGTCCTTGCGGGTGAGGACGAGCGAGCGATCATCGCGAAACTCCTCGAGCGCGAGCCGAAGCCTCTGCCGCCATTGCTCGTTCCCCTGCGAGCGGACGACGACGGCGCGCGCGAGCCGGCGGGAGAGATCGGTGCTGTCCGGTTCAAAGTAGAGCAGGGCATAGACGCCGTTCCCTTTGTCAAAGAAGTGAATCCGCTTGAACGGCGACGCGGCCACTCCGGTCTGCCGCTTCTCAGCTCCTGCCTGATCACGCTTGATATTGGTGGCTCTGAAGCCGACATCCTTTTTCAGCAGGTAAAGAACAAACCGATCCTCAGACTCCAGCGGAATTTCATGCAACAGTTCCATATGTCCTCCCGGACGTTGCCACGCCCTGATTGTTAGCCTCTTGGCCATTAATTTGCTCGATGATCGATCCCGCATACCCCTCCAGCTTGGCGACTGCCGTGCCGAGCATTTCGTCCTGCAGGAGACTCTCAGCGACAAGATCGAGTCGGTACAGGTTGGCAAAGAGAAGCTTGTAGATCGGTACGCGCGACAAGTGATCTGTCTGCCCGCGGGGGTCGGACTCGAAGGTCAGCGACGTTTGAGCCGACCGGGTGCGCAGTCCCTCCCACGGAACGTTGGTTTCCAGGAATTCGCGGAACAACTTATTAAGTCCCCTAAACGACGTGACCGCAGATTGGGGCAGTTTGTTGATGTTCTGTCCGTCCATGGTCTGCAACTGGTGGAGGAAGGCGGAAACCGCAGGCTGAGGATAGACATCCCGGAAGAAGGAGATCATGTTCTCGGAGATGTGTGATCGAAGAACACACAGATCCGTGCTGAGGCAGAGATAGAGAAGCTCTATGGCCTGTCGAAAGCGCGGAAGTCCGAAGTATTGTGCCGCGGCGACCGCCGGTCGCTGATCCTCATGCCACATAGCGGCGAGGCAGTAATGGCCGAGGTCATATAGAACATTGTCGGCGTACTCGTCAGGATCAGTATTGGTATCACCGCACTGCAACTTGATGGCCGAGCGGAACGGAGACATCCTGAGATAGGCGGTTTCGTGCCCCATGTGCATGAGCCGGGCAAAGCGCTCATCCGCAAAGGGGAAGCCGGGGCTCAGATAGAGATCCTCGACCACCAGGCTGTATTCGGACCAGTAATCACGAACGACCCGACTGAGACAGTACGCCGGCAGGCCGCGGCTCAGCTTGCGGATATCGAGAAAGTAATGCCCCCAACCGACCAAAGACACAGCTCGTCGGAGACTGTCAGGGTCGGTGAGCGGTGCAGACTCGGGGTGGGACCGCACGACCATAGTGACCGGCTCGCCCAGAATCGAAGTGATCTGTTCCAGATCCTCTGCCGTGCCGCCGTCCTTCTCTAATCGAAGGCGTAGGGCGTCGTAATGCTTCAGATGATCAATCAATGGTGCGAGTTCCAGTTTCTCTTCCTGCAACGTCTGCTCAAACCGGTAGTAGTCCGATTGCTTCCACGATGATGAACTGCTGTATGATCTCATATCAGGTTCCTACTCATGCCTAAAGGCCGTTTCCTAGGACGCCAGCCGGTGTCTCTCGGCGATGCACGACGCTACATACTGGCCAATCTTGTCGGCGACGGCACTGCTGTCCTGCAGATCAAGTTCCGATAGTGTAATGGTCTTGTCGACCATGGACTCGAGGCCAGTTTCTCCGGAGACACCCAAGGCAACCATCGTGATGTGAGGAGGCTTCGGCTCGTTCCGCCATGATTGCATGAGCGACCGCACTTCCTCTGCGCCACTCTTGCCGGCGCCGAATGATTCATTCCACTCGCAGTCCGTAATGTGAATAAGGTAGATGGTGCCGCTGGTCAGCTTCCGAGCCTCATCCATGATGAATGCCAATGAGAGGGCATCCGACTGGATGCCGGTTCCGGTACGCGGCAGGGTTAGCAGCGCCCTCACTGCATCGGTGTTGCTCACTGCTGGTGTCTGCTTTGGGTGGGCGATCCACTGGACCAGCGGGCCAGTCATACCGGATCGAATGGAACCACTGTGATACAGCCCGGCCAGGACCTGGACTTCCGATCGCGAAGTGGCCACAAGCCAGCTGCAGGCGAGAATCTTCAGCACCTTCATCTGGTTGGGATTCAAAGATCCTGATCCATCACAGGCAATCACCAGCAGGGCGCGACCGCGCCGATCTGGCAGGGGCGTCATGCGGTTTCTTCGGTACACCGCCGATGACGCATCCCCCAGGGCAAGACGGGCCGGGTCGAGCATACCGCTGGTGCAGATGCGTTGAGTAACCGGTATGAGTTCGACGCTCGGATACAGGATCCGTCGAATGGCCTTGATCGTGGGTTGGGAGGTGTTCATGAGCTCGGCATAGGCCACGATATCGTCGGAGAGCTCAACCAGGCAGTCAAACTGCTCACCCGTCACGATCTCATTTTCGTCAAGGCGCACCATCACCTGGTGTCCTTCGATGAGATTGCCCTCCACCGGTCCTTTCTCAAAGGCAGCGATTCCGACAATAAGCTCAATGAGATCGGAGCGAGGATCTTCCCACTTGGCCTGCAGCCCAGCGGCCTGGGTGGCCGCCTGTGAGAACTGCTTGACAGTCCGTTCCCTGCGTTCTTCCTCAGTCTCTTCGCCAAGGTGCTTCCTGAGGGCCAGCAGGTCCCGTTCCTGCTCGGACATGGGGTGCTGAGCCTCCTGTCCCTCCTGCCCCAGCAAGCTGTCAATCCCAGTAGAACCAAACAGGTCAGGTCGACGTGATTCGTCCTGTGGTGGAACGATCAAATCGCGGTTTGATTGGTTCGGGCCATCTTGGCTAGAAGCATCAGTGTCCAAACATATTCTGCTCGCTGGTGGCTTTGTTGCGTTGTCTTCCTGCTCTTGTCCTGTCACCGCACTTAGCGCAACGACAAGGCATACACAAAGGGCCTTTGTCCATTCACAGCCGAGATCGAGCAGCTGGTCAGACCGAGTGTTCTGCAGGCGCTGGAGATAGGGACCGCAGATTGCCGACAGCTCAGCCGCCAGTCCTCGGGTCATCGGGTGTCCTTGCGTCAGCAACTGCGCCGGGAGAATGTCTCCGAAGAGGACAACAGCCTGCACCATTTCCATCACGGTGGTCCAGGGAGTGCGGCTGCTGTGAGCAGCCGCGAACAACCGGTATGCCTCAACTGCCGCAAGTCCCTGCGCCCTGGACAAATCTTCCAGCAGGAGACGTGTCTGCACGCACCTGGTAATGCGTTGAACAAGCTCCTTGTAGATAGCTGCGTTGATCTCCACTCCATCGGCGGTGGCCGGGTCCTGCAGATAGTCCTTGAGACAGAGTTCGAGGAGTTTGTCACTGGAGAGTTCGCGGTACTCCAGGTAGGCAGTAAGACCGATTGCCGCGTAGGACGCCATACGAGCGGGGTAGGAGGTGTAACAGGGGCTGAGTTGAGGCTTGATGCGCGGCGTAGACGCTGAATGAGCTGCCCCACCCGCATAAGCCGCGACGGACCGTTGTGCGTCCCTGATGGCTTTGTTCATCAACTGCAACGCGGATAGCCGCACGCGATAGTCGTTGCCAAAGCGAAAGGCATCACCAAGGCCGATTCCGGCCCAATCGGATCGGGTCCGACGACGTTCCAGCGACGGCAGATCGTCCGTCCAGGCGAGGGAGTCCTTTCTGTATCGAGAGTACGAATCCGTCATAATCACCTTCAGAACAGATTAGCGGTGAGCGATTTATCGTCCTCCGGGTTCTGCACGCCAAAAACCTCCTGCAGAAGGGCCGGAAGCATCTCCTGGTCACGCTTACTCGCATTGCCGAGTAGTGTTGCCCCTGCCACCTGCTGGGGGGGCATGCCCGGCATGCTGTGGGATTTGCGGAGAAAGGCCAGGTACCCATGGATAGTCGGCGGGACCAGAGACTGCAGATTCCCTTCGCTCCGATGGCGTCGAATCAGCCGGCCAAGTCGGATGACCTGATTGATCAGATCGGCGCTGACATCGATCTGCAGGAAATCCCTAGCCAGATTGCCAAGAGCCAGGGCCTCAAGCTCGCTGGGCAGGTAATCAATGGTGAGATTGGACCCGAACCTGCGCCGCAGAGCGTCGTCCAAAGTCACCAGCGTGTGGGTGGAATCCTGCGCAGCCTGGTAGTTGCTGTCCGCAATCCACGCAATACCATCCCCGCGGACGCGTGACCCGTCGGGCAGAACGATCTCGTCGTGAGTCATGAGATTCAGCAGTCCGCCCTGCACGCTGGCCGCGTGCACTCGTCCCATTTCCCTCAGCCAGACCACGTTGTAGTACTCCTCCGGATCACGGGACGCGGCGTTGAGTGAATGCACCAACTGACTCGGTTCGTCGAAGGTCGTTCCATTACTGATAGCGCGTCTCTGGTACAGCTCGCCGGGAGTCTCGTAAATGGCCATCTCGACGGAGAAGAGCCGGACCGGTTTCACCGGCAGGTTGAGGTCAGAGCAAATGGCCGCGAAGTTTGGCTGTACGGTGCAGACCGCCTCGATAAGGCTGCTCTTCGCGGAGCCGGTCGGGCCACTGATGTGAATGAACTCGTGAGCCACGATATCATCGACCAGCGATTGCAGCTGCCACTTCAGCACAAACAGCGGGTTTCCATGCGGCGTCGGTACCATTTGAATGAGATCAGTAGGTCCGGCCTTCTGATAGTCATCCTTCTTGTCGATGCGAAACACCTGAGTAGTCATATGGTTATCCTCTTCTAGTCACAAAACGTAATAGCGATTTCTGAATTGGCCTCGAGTCTGACGGCCAGTTTCTTTCCCTGGCACTGTTTCCCTGAACGGATATGAGGGAGTAGTGCCCGTGTGACCAGCAACCGAGCATGCTCGGCCACCACGCGCGCGCCGTGGCTTAGCAGACCTGAGTCGAGTGATTCAACTATCCTCAGACCGATTCCGGCCGGCAGTTCGATGGTATCAGCCGAGACGCCGATAATGCCGAGTCCCCGGTTGAGGGCTTTGCACATCTCCCGTTCAGCGATCAGAGCCAAATCTGAGCCGCTGAGGGGGGAAAAGAGAATCGGTCGGCCGATCCGGCTCAGGAAAGCGTTGGAAAAGAGAGTCTTAATCTCAGCTTCCACATACTGCAGTAGCGCAGATCGCGACCGGGTGCCGTCGAATCCGATTCCTCTGTAGAGATGCTCATCCCGTCCTTCGGGCAGATTGATGGTGAAAGCGAAGATGAGATTCGCGCACGAGAACATCGCTCCAGTGGCGCTCTGTGCTTCGCCCGTGTCGAGTACCTGCAGAAAGAGATCGGCGAGATGACCACGCACGCTGGTCGGTGCATGGTCCAGATCGCTGATTTCGATTACCGCACCAGCCGAGTGTTTGGCGGCCTTCTCGAGCTTACCGGCTTCGTAGGAGCCGACGATGCCGCGACCCGAGCCAAGCAACTGAGCGCTGGCCGTGTAATAGTCCGGTTGACTGGCCGCATCGATATTGATATGCGGGACATTCAGGAATCGGGCGAGCATGGCAGCGCTCTCGGACTTTCCGGTGCCGGGCGTTCCCTGGACGCAATAGCGAATCGGCTGGTGGTCGGATCGCGTCAGGCACTCAGTCTGGAGTCGGTACACCAGCTGTTCCAATGCTCGGTCCTGTGCCAGCAGCTCGGACGTGAAGTGAGTGAGCAGCTCCGAACCAAGCAGGCGACTGACAAGGTTCTGCTGGACTCTCTCTCGCCTTCTCGCGCGCGGCTTCTGTGACAACCCCGCGAGTGTTTCACTCATCCCTGCAATCTGCTGTACGAAGGTGGCGATCGAGCGCTCCGTGCCATAGACATGAGAGTTGCGGTGGGCGACTCCGTGTGCCGCTGCCGCGGGCAACAATCGGCTACGTTCGGATTCCGGAAGAGGGGACAGTACTCGGAAGGTCATGTCCTGTAGCTCGAGGAGCTTCTCATCCGATATCCCAGTATACTGTCTGGCGGCTGCCTGAAGGGCAAATCGGACCATATGACCGAACGGAACCGCCGGTGCGTGCAGCACAACGGGCAGAAGGGGATCGTTGGTTCCGCCCTGACCGCCGTGGAACGTGGTCTGCAATTGCTCCTGGGTTCCGATGAAGATGACCGGTGTCCCCGATGACGAGAGAACCGACAATAGGGACTGAATCTGATCGCCCATCTCGTAAGGGCTTGTGCCGAGAGAAATGCGACTGGCCGGAACGACGATCTTGCCGGGAGCCTGTTTGGCGATTTCAATCACGTTCTTGGGATTGAGCATCGGCGGTTGAACCATGCCAAGCGTGCCACCGCTCTTCATGATTTCTTCCGCAACCGCCGCAAGCGCAATGTCCTGAAGAACGGGGGAATCGGTCGAAACGGCGACGTTCAGCGAGCTGCTCAGCAGATTCTGAACTGTGTCGGCCCACGAACTGAGATCCTGTGCCGATTGGTCGCTCGGAAACTCCGGCGAATAGATGGGTTTGACCAGTTGCAAGTGATCGGCATAAAGCCGGTCCAGATCGGCTGTACTCTGCGGGCGCGGCAACTCCGATTGCACAGAAGCCGCGAGGGCATCAATTGCTTCCAGTTCGGCTGATAGAACGGCCTTGCGGGACAGGCCTAAGGGCGTTGTCGCCTGCACTTTCAGTTCCAGCCAATAGGAAGTTGTTCCGGAAGGAGAGTCCTGGGTCGGCGGGAGTGGCCGAACGCCTTCACTCAGCTCCGAGAGCTTTTTCCACAGACTGTCCAGCGAGGGATTGGTGTCGACCGATGTCCGTAACCATTCCAGCTTCACTCGAACGATTGGTTCGTCTTCGAGCCGGGCAGCGACGGATGCGACGCCCTTCCTCTGGTTCTTTGTCTTTCTCGATCTGAACGACTGACCATCACCCAGTGCCTCGATCTCAAGGCCGTAGACCTTCTTGACAAGATCGCCGACCTGCCAAAGCACGTCTATCAGACCCTGCTGAGTCCGTTCCCCTTGATTCATAAGTCTTGCTTGTTCGTCAGCCATATCCACCCATCCTAAGAGTGCGGTGTTTAGTCCTCTTGGCCGCCGGTGATGTGCGGCTGCCACTTCAGCTAATAGCATGGCGCATGCCAACGTGTCCGGCTGCGCGAATGTGCACAATGACAACAACTTGCGATTGGCGTCATTATCTCTGACGCCGACAGCCCCCGTTGACTTATGCGTAACTCAACCGTATCTTGGGTTGTCTTGACCACTATCGCGTTGACTCGCACAGGACCTAGCGTGCGACACAGCATTGATTGACGGGGACACGGACAATGGAACTGGAAGCAATCAGATTCTTCGGTTATCCCAGCACGAATCCACCGGGTTTGGTCACGCTTGAGTTCGAATCGGCCGACGACCTACGACAGATTCGGGACTCGACTCGACTCGGGGTACTACTCCTAAGAAATAGAGATATTGAGAAGCTGTGCGAGTATCGCGATGCCGTGTGGGATCGCGGAAAGAAGCACCCCTCCAAAGGGCTTCCCGGCTACCTACTGGACAACCGAAAGAGCTCTGCAGATACGCGAATGCGGCTTATCCGGTGCGAGTTTCAGGAACCCGGGCGAGCCAAGTTGAGCATTCAGAGTCTGCTTGAGCAGGCGGCGGGGCGTAGCGAGCGACACGTGTATCTAATTGGCATACCGTCGGATACATTCGATGAGCTAAAGCATAAGTTTGAGCGCGTCAGGGGTGGCTTGTCTGCTCGACCCCTGGCTGCCCACTCTGAGGTCAATAGCGACCGGCCATGGCCGGAGGAAGTTCTTGCCCTGTTGCATCGCGAGAAGGTGCCCGTTGAGGTGTCCTCTCGATATCTCGGAACCTCCAAAGATGTGCAGTTGGTCCATCAACTCATACTCCGGGCCTCCAAGCTGTTTCAGCCCGTCCTGATAGTGGGGGAGAGCGGTACTGGCAAAGAGCTGATCGCCTGGTCCATCCACGAGCAGAGCGAGCGGAGGACCGGGCCGTTCCGGGCCGTTAACTGCGGCGCCATTCCAAGTGAGCTGTTTGAGTCAGAGCTCTTCGGAACCACGAAGAGTGCGTTCACCGGGGCGGCCGAAAAGGAGGGCCTGTGGCGGCAGGCTCACCTGGGGACGTTGTTTCTTGACGAAATCGGCGATCTCGCCCCCGATCATCAGGTGAAGATCCTGAGAGCAATGCAGGAGGGGACGATCCGCCGGGTGGGGAGCCTGGAAGAGGAGCGGGTCGATGCGCGGATCATTGCCGCAACCAATCGGAACCTGGCGGCCCTGGTTCAGGCCGGGCAGTTTCGTGAAGACCTGTTCTATCGCATCCACGGATTCGTGATTTATGCGCCGGCTCTGCGGAGTCATCCGGAAGATATCCCCCAGATGGCGGTCAGATTCTGGGCGAGCATTACCCGAAACAGCTCCAAGACGCTTTCCAGGGAAGTGCTGGATGATCTGAAGGGGCGACGCTGGCTGGGGAATGGTCGCGAGCTGAAGATGTTCCTCTCCTCACTGTATGGTCTCTTCGGTGATCAGGCTATCAGCCTCCGGCACTTGCGTGCGGTGGACGGACGCCCGGGTCTGCGAACTCCGCGTGGTAGCAAGTCGGATGCGGCCCAGGAATTGAATCTTCGGCGGATGGACCAGCTCCGGCATCATCGGAAGATCCTCGAGGTCCTGTCGTCACTCAAGACCTCCCTCCGTCCTATTCTGGATGAGAGTGCGACCGACCTGCGCGCCACGACCCTGGCTCGAGTAGTCCTTCAGACCTATATCGAAAAGCTCGAGTCGCAGGCCGACCAGCCGGAATACTTCCGCAGCAGCTCCACACGCCGAATGGTGACGGAGTTGGGCGATGCCTTGCGCGACTTCTCGAAGGTGCTCGAGTCCAACGCACCCGGAGCACGGAAGCACTGGGAAACACACGTGGAGCCGCGCTTCAAAAACGCCGACAGCGCCTGCTTTACCGACATCCAAAAGCTGCTGGACGGGGTGGAGAAGTGATCGACGCGAAGCCCCTCCGTATCTTCCTCAGCTACGGGCATGACGCCAACGAAGAGCTTGTACTGCGTATCCACTCTGATCTGACAGCACGCGGACACGACGTCTGGATCGACAGGATAGAGATCAAGTTCGGAGATGATTGGCGGCGCGAAATCACAGAGGGTATTCTCGGTAGCCACCAAGTCCTGTCATTTCTTTCGAAGCACTCTGTGCGTGATCCCGGTGTGTGCCTCGATGAGATACGAATAGCTATTGGCGTCAAGGGTGGCAATATTCAGACAGTCTTGGTAGAGAGCGAATTGGAAGCGAGGCCGCCAGCGAGCATTAGCCATGTTCAGTGGCTTGACATGCGCGATTGGAAAGATAGGTATGTTCCGACTCGCGATGACTGGGGAGTTTGGTATCAACAGAAACTGGCGGAGATTGTTCAGGTTGTCGAAAGTAACGGAAACCGGAAGTTCGCTGGTGAAATTGAAACACTCAACGGGTACTTGAAACCGATTCCCTCTGACACACGAATCTCGACGCTGCTCCGTAAGGGATTCGTCGGCAGAGAGTGGGTCTTCGAGGCAATAGAGCAGTGGCGCAACTCTGCCGATCGGGAATCCCGAATCTTCTGGATCGAGGGAGAGCCGGGTGTGGGCAAGAGCGCCCTCGCGGCACACCTTACTCACTTTGGGCGAGACAGGATCGTCGCAGCCCAGTTTGTTGAATGGGACAAACCTGATCACCGCGATGCCAGACGAGTCATTCGCAGTCTAGCCTTCCAACTCGCGACACGTTTACCCGATTTTCGCAAGTTCTTAATCACATTGCCAGAGATTGCCAAGCTGGACGACAAGAAGAGCGCTGGAGAGTTATTCGATTACCTCTTGGCTGACCCGCTCCACTCGGCAATCGGTGGCGGGCGCGAGCGATATCTTATGGTGATTGACGCGTTGGACGAAGCCGGTGATGCTGGGCACAACCCGCTTGTGGAGTTGCTTGCTAACAATGCTATGAATCTGCCGGACTGGATAGGCCTCGTCGTTACGAGTAGACCGGAAAGCTCGGTCAAAGCTCCGCTGCAAGGGCTGAGACCGCTTGTTCTTGACACCCGGACCGAGGCCAACCGCGCTGACATTCGCGCATTTCTTCGCTACCGACTAGCTTCCGATGTACAGGACCGCCCGGACGCTAGGCAACTAATAGAACGAATCCTGGCGAGCAGCGAAGGTGTATTCCTTTATGCGGAGAGCTTCTGTGAAGACGTACGCAGAGGTCATCTGTCATTAGATCGCCCGCAAGAATTTCCGCAAGGGTTGGGGGGCAAGTACTACAGCGACTTCAACCGGTATTTCCCAGAGGCAGAGCAATACCGTCGGGACATCCGCCCCGCTCTTCGTGCCATCCTCGCGGCACGCGAACCGCTGCCAGTGGAAACCTTGCAGCGGCTCTTCAATTGGCAGGACGAAGAACTCCGCGACTTCACCCGAACCCTCGGCTCGCTGTTCCCGGTGGTGAAAGCGGCGAACAGCAAAGTCATCAGGCCTTACCACAAATCGCTCGCGGATTGGCTGGCGGATGAAACGAAGGCTGGCGCATTCTTCGTAAGTGTACTTGAGGGCCACCAGTTGCTGGCCGATGTGGGGTGGCAGGAGTACCGCGATGGAGGGTTGCCAGAGGGGTCCTATTTTCATGGTCATCTAGCCCGACATTTGGCCGAGTCTGAACGGTACGATCGGTTGCTTGAGTTGGTGGCCGATGTGGAGTTTGGGCTCCTGGCAAAGTGGACAGACAAGGGATTCAGTCTGGATGGACGCTACTGCTTGGAAAGGCTACTCTCCGACGAGAACAAAGCACAGTCCTCTAAGGGTGTGTCCGCGGCTCTCGCAACGCAATTGGCACGGATAGATCTCAGGGATGGTCGTTTCGATCGAGCGTCCTTTCTCTTGCGCCGGGCACTTGATGACACTGCCACAGAGCCACCGGGGCGAATTCAGGCCATTGCGAGCCACGAATTTGGATCGGTTCACTACGAACAAGGGGAGAATCTTGAAGCGAGACAATGGTATCGTAAGTCCCTCCGGCTTGCCCGCAAGACGATACCATCGCTCGACAAGGAGATTGCAGCGAACCTGCTGGCTATAGCTATGACCTATCGACACACACCCCCAGTCAGTGAACGAATCAACCGTCTGGCCCTCTTGGCTCTGAAGTATGCGCAGGGTTCCGGCGACTTGCCACATGAGTCGGAGGCATTTCGGCTTCTTGCTGATGTGAACAAGGACAAGATGGATTATCCCGCGGCAGAGCGATATCTGGCGTCCGGTATGCTGTTAGCAACAAGCGCCGAGTTGCCATATGCTCTGATGTCGTTACTCACATGCAAGGGATGGCTTCTCTATCAGCGTGCTGCGTTGACTGGAGACAGTCCGGAGACCGCTTTGCACTCCTTTCGCGAACTTCTGAAGACAGCCGAACGAAAAGGGCATAACAGATTTCAAGCAGACGCATGGTGCGGTATTGGACAATGCTCACTGCTGGCCAATGACTTGGGTTTGGCGCAGCAGGCTCTGCAATGGCTGAGAGGGCTACCAGATCACCAAATGTATCATTACGCACGGGTTAGGTGTTCCATAATAGACGCATCAATGCTCCACCGCCAGGGGCAGTATGAAGCCGCCTTCATCGCATTTGGCGATAGTCTTGCGATGGCAAGCGAAGCCGGGAACTGGGCTCGCCAAGCCGACGCCGAAGTCGGCCGCGGCGCAGCCAAATATTACCAAGGCAATACAGTTCTGGCTGAATGCCACTGGCAAGAGGCGATCCCGTTGTCGCAGCGTTGTCCGAAGATAAGGCAGACTTTAGTCAGGCTCTCGATTGAGTTGTCACGGCAAAGCCCAGCGTCGACACCACTATAGTGGGAGGGTAAGTCGGAGTGATAGGGGCACAGACTCCGGTTGGGCAAGATCAGTTCGCAGGGACATCAGGCCCCCTGGCGATGAAGCAGAACTCGATGCCACCCAGTAGGTGGTCGAGTGTCGCAAGAGTTGTGGCTGCTCGTACCTTACCGGCTACTTCAGCCGAAACAGCCAACGTATGAAGGAACTCACCCACCCCGCTCTTCTCGGCCGTTGTATCGGCACGCTCCAGTAGTTCGATGAGCTCAACATCGCACTATCGCTTGCTGCTCTTGAGAATGGAGCCGAAGTAGAAGACAAATTGCGAATTGCCTTAGCCATAGTCTCTTGAGTGGCCTTGTTACGCGAGAACACCACCTTTGACCACGACCGCAATTGGCTGCCCGGATTCTCATGTGTCTCATCATTCTGAGAGTCCTGGACCGATCTGAGTACTCTATCGAACCATCCAGATAGATACCGGAGTTCATCATTCGTGAGAGAAGTGTAACTATAAGTTCTGATGCGGTAAATCAGCGTAGCCCTGTCGGCAGTGTCATTCCTACGGATAACTCCTAAGACGGAATCGAGCCATTGATCTAGGTAGCGAAGCTGTTCATCTGCCAAAGTCTCCAAACACTTCAAACGATCTTGGATTCGGCAAACATGATCGTCTTTCCAATAGTCGTACATAGACAGAGTCCTCCAGTAACGGTTGATACACAGCGCAGTCACCAACGTAGTTATGATACTGGATGCACTGCATAATTCCGCGACAACCCTCGACCGCCCGCCGCTTGCAACATCACCAGCAAGGACCGGGTTGCTGTGCTGCGGCGTTTCGACCCTCCTTTTTTGCGCAGGCGCCACTTGATAGCAACAAGGAATTGCGTTCTGCTGTATAGTTCTTACTGGCCCAGCTTCTTCGGCGGGGCACACAGCATGGCGCTGTCACTGGCAGCCTTGAGATAGGGTGCAGAGCTTGCGGATGACCTCGTTAGCTCATTGAGGAGGGCCCTCTTCTTTTCCAACTCGGAAGGAACCTCGCCAGCTACTGGAGTGATGAATGGAGCTATGTGCTCGAGTAGTTCGATTGGCAGAGACTCCAAACGCTCTACGTCGATGTCTCTAAACTGGGCCGTGATGCGCTTAATGATCTCTTCCCTTATTGGTTTGCGTTTCTGCGAAAGACCAACAGGCACGCAGGGCACCGTTGACTCTATTTCGAAGGCACCGTCCGCTTTCAGCGGATGGTATTCGAGCCACTTAGGTTTCCAATCACCTGTCATCACCACCATCTCCTTCCACTTATGAACACATGGCACTGTCACTCTCGTCTTTGTGATACGGAGCAGAACAACTTGATGCTGTGCTAAACCTCTTCAGCAGCTCTCGATCAAAGGCCATCATTTCTTGACGTCGTTGTTGCACTATGTCCCTCACAAAGCGAAGCTGCTCATTGGTCAGTGCACTTGGTGCTTCTCCATACATGGTACAGAGCATTCCCGCCGTCAGTTGAATCATCTCGTCGGACACGGGCTTCTCGAGTCCGTCTTGTGACGCACCAACTATTGCTGCCATCGCACGAAGCTGCTCGTCGGACAGCGACAATGGTCCTTCAGGTAGCCGGCGGCCGGGCGTCGACACAGCGTCTCGAATAGGCGCACCACGCTTCCCTGGATTTACCCGTTTCGAGGTAGACGATCTGTCATGCGGTTGCAACTGCGCTCCCACTGACTCCTTGGTACTTGAAAGATGATCAGAATTGGAACAAGATCCTGAGCCCTTAGGGTGCGCCGGCTCCGATCTCTGAAGTGTTGCTCCTGATGGAAATTCCTGTCTTTTCGAATTCGATGCAAGTGACTGGCGCTGTCTTAGAATTATGCTCGTCAATGAGCGGAGCCTCTCATCCGATAAACACTCCCAGTACCCCGGTGCGGAGTCCGGGAAACAGGTCCTCATCTCTTTGAGAAGCTCATCTCTGTTCATTGAGTCCGACTGCCTCGCAGCCCGGTGTGTCCCTTTAGATTCAGGCGTCTCCTTTCCCTGTACACCCCCTTCGCGCGATATGAGCATCGGCCCTGCAAGTGACTCGGCAGGGTCTTTCTTTGCTCGCCGCACCGGAGTCTTGGGTGTCGCCATTGATGAAGGGTTCGACTTGCCTGACGCTTCTATATACGACCGGCCTATTATCCGTCCAAGAAACTCCTGAACGCGAAGTTTGAAGTTGGTCACCATAATAGGTCCTTATGTGTGCCTTGATCGTAGTGAGGATCCAAGAACGAATCAAGAGCGCTTGCAGTGCAACTCAAACACACTAGTACTATCCCCTGTCGGCGTATAGCCCTGAATTACGTAGGAAAATGATAACTCGGCTATCCAGCTATTACCACCCGAGCTTCTTGGGCGGCTCAGCCATCATAGCACTGTCGCTTGCCGCTTTTGCATAAGGAGTCGAGCTCTTGGAAGCGCTACTAAGGTCCTTCAGTAGTTCTTGGTCCAATGACTCGATCCTTAACACAAGCGCGATCAATTCAGCGACTGAGAGAGAATCTAGATTGCGGATATCCAAATTGAGAGCATCCATTGCTGCCTTAAGTTTCCAGCCAGACCTGGTCTTAATCTCCCCAATGAGCTTCTGTCTCAAAGAATCTTCCACTATCACTGTGATCTCCTTTCGAGCATGCTTCGCTTCCAAGACAAGATAGTGGTCTTGTGCATCTACGTCAAGCGGGATACATCGGTTCGACAGTCGGGAAATCGTTACACTCAGTCTCTCCGTCAGTGGCCGTCCGGCGTCATCCCTAAAGAAGTAGCCAAGCTCTACAACCTCGGCACTTCTAATGGCCGCGCCCGGTGCATGATCAGCCAGTCGCTGTGCTCGGTCAATGCCTCATCGCCAAGTCTCAGCAGGACCTGCTGCTTGTCCTTCAGTGTGCCTTGATCGCCCATCTGCAACAGCGTCTTGTTGGCCAGATCAAAGACATTTCGCATGCGATCGTATTGATGGGCCTGTTCTGCCCAGGCCATCTTCTCCACAAAGCCGTGTCGTGCGGCCGCGATTGCAAGCATCAGGGCCGTCAGTATCATGAATCCCCTGCTTGTCCAGAGTTGCCAGCCGTCTTTCGCGAAGTTCGGTGAAAGGAGGGGGATGCACAGCACAAGAGCGAGGCAGGCACAGGCTATGAGGAGAAGGCCGCCAAGGAACTCGGCCCGTTTGACCGCCAGACTCTGTGTTATATGCCGACTGTTGTAAAAGCTGGATTGACCTTCAATCCATTGGATCCGCACTCGCTCGATATCGGGTTCTGTGGCCGTTGCATGGAATAACTGTGAGTACGTCAGTCCAAAGAGTGCCAGTCTGATCCAGGAAAGCTCGCCGACCTGCCTGGGAACGCAATGGTCCGCCGCTGATCCTTCGATACCAGTAATACCTGCCGTGCGCCACATGCTCTGCACGCGAAGGGCCTCGGCCAGCACCCGGTAATCCTGATGTTTCTCGTAGAAGCGCCGGTGTTTGGCTCGGGCGTACACATATTCGATAAGACCGATGAGAATCAGGTACCCCGAAAAAGGAAGATACAGCGGGAGTCCCGCAATTTGAGGGAAAACCTTGATGTGCAGCTCGAACCAGACAAATGCCACGACAATCAGCGCAAAGAGAGCCGTGATTGCTCTGACCCTGTGCGTCTTGAACCGGTTTGCCAGCGCCCCCAGCACCCGCCCGCATTCCGGGTGCTGCCCGGCTGAATCTTTGGTTTCCTCTCCTTCGAGCGGAGTGAGATCAGCCACATGCTGCGCGATATCCGCATTCAGCTCGAGTGTATTGCTAATTATCTTGCCGAGTACTTCTTGAGCATGTGCCTCGGTCGCAGCGTCATCGGCTCTTGCACCTGATTTCCATGAATCCGGAATGATCGAAATGCTTGTGTACGGCTCGCCAGTGACTCCAGACTGGCTCAAGCGTGGAGTCACTATCTGAATACCATATCCGATAGGCAACGCTGAGCGAAAGAACAGCACCGTTGGATTGGCCTTCCCCGGATTCCCTTTTCGCATGCCGACGATGTTGGAGGTTCCTCCTCTCTTGGGGAGGTCGACTCCATCCCAAAGAGCGATCAGGAGATGGCAATTTGAGGCAATGAACAGGCCGAGCTGCTCGTATTGGAGCTTTCGGTCAACATCGGACGGCAAAGTTGTGGGCTGCTGCTGCGCGTCCAGTATTGGCAGGTCGATGACCTGCGTCGCCCTTTTGAGAAGAGCCCGGAACTCGGCGATCGATTCGTCTTTCCTGAAGTCCTTCTCGTACTCGGGCTGTGGCATCGGAAGGACAGCCAGCAATTGAATGCCCCGGTCAAGGGCAACCTGTGCGGCCAGCCGGTCGGCACCCTCCGCCAGGCCGGAGATCAAAACGATGGGCGCGGTACCCCCGTAGCCTTGGCACATTGACCTGATGCGGTCCAGTTCCGCACCGACCGCTTCCTTGAGCTTCTCAATATCCTGTGGCACTATGTCACGATGGCCGGTGACACCAATGAGAATGGGGACTATAGGTATTGACGGTGTCATATGTACTCCCGAATAATCAGGTCGCGTTGCTTGGGTGTGAAACACCCTACACCTATACCAATTTGATAACATTCCCACGCCTTCGTCAAGTTCTTTGGCTCGGGGCAGAGCCACAAACCGCCGAAATTGCCCTTGGTGGTCGATGATTGCCACCGTATATTCCTTTCTCAACTTCCCTTGAGAACTTGGGGCCGTGCCGCGATATGACTGGCAACGCTGAACCGACACCGAAACCACCTGCCGACCGGCAAATCCGCGTCTTTATCTCTTCCACCTTCCGCGACATGATGCGCGAGCGCGACTTGCTCGTGAAAGAAGTCTTCCCGGAGCTTCGGCGCAAGTGCGCCAAACGCTTCGTCACGTTCACCGAAGTAGACCTGCGCTGGGGCATTATCGAGGCCCAGGCCAACGAAGGACAAGTGCTGCCGGCTAGTCTGGGCTGGAGATCGCGCTTGGTCTGCTCCGTTAATCAACAGCAACCGGATTAGGAACCGACGTGAGGAAATAGGCAATGACTAGTCCTACCTCAACAATTGCGACTTGGCGTAGCCGGCCCGTCTTCATCAGCAGCACTTTCAAGGACATGCACGCAGAGCGTGACTATCTCCGTCACCACGTGTTCCCGCGGCTTGAGGAAGAACTACGAAAACGACATCATCATCTCGAGCCGATTGACCTGCGCATTGGTGTCGAGACCTGCGAGACAGATACCGAGGAAGCACGAGAGCTTCTCGTGCTCAAGGTTTGTCTCGATGAGATAGAGCGGAGCCGACCTTTCCTGTTGGTGCTGCTCGGTGACCGATATGGGTGGGTTCCCCACATAGACCTAATGGCAACAGCGGTTCGCGAGCAGGGCATGGAGACCGACTTGCTGGGGAAAAGCGTTACTGCCTTGGAAATCGAGTTCGGGATCCTCAAGAAGGACCCCGCTCAACGTCGTCGCACATTGTTCTTCTTTCGTGATCCATTGCCGTACAACGAGATGCCAGGGATGCTACGCGAGCGCTATAGTGACGCATATTCCTCCGATCCCGTCGTGCGTCAAGGCTTTGAGAACCTCCGTGCCCTCAAGGAGTGGCTCGCAACTGATCCTGAGCTTGGCGTAAACGTATTTAGATACTCAGCGACTTGGGACAAAGACGCAGAACGGGTGGCCGGGCTCGAAGAATTCGGAAACATGGTGTTCGCGAAATTATGGCATGCTATTGACGAAGAGACAAGGGGGTATATCACTCAAATACCTCAGTCTGTTGCGGAACAAGAGAGCGCTGCGTTGGCCGAGTTTATTGAGGATCGTGCTCTTGGTTTAGTGGGGAGGGAAGCTGTTCTATGCGAGATACTAGAACTCGCCTCGAGTACCTCGCAAGACGATTCACCTTGGGGAGTAGCTATCATGGGCGAAACCGGCTGCGGTAAGAGCGCTCTGCTTGCCCAACTGACGAAGAGCCTTAAGAACAATGACTCAGTTGTGGTCTTGGCTGCCGCTAACCAAGCTTGCATGCAGGACTCTCCAGTTAATTCCACTCTACGGCGATGGACCTACGAACTTGCAGACCTCGCCAAAATCGTTTGCGCGGTTCCTGAACAAGCGGACTACGATCTCATAATGCGCTCTTTTGCCGGCATCTTGCGCGAGGTCGCAAGCCTACGCCGTGTTATTCTACTGTTTGATGATTTGGACAAGCCATTAGGGGCAAAGCTGTCGGCTTTCCTAAAGTCCTTCCGCCACAGCTGTTCGGAGAACGTGATCCTTGTCTTTACCGCTGATGAGCGCCAGCATGGATTCATGGAACTGCCTGAAGGAATTCGTCAGATTGCCATTCCACCACTCACCGAAGAAGAAGCGGCGATGCTCGCGATTAACGTATGGCGACGCTACCATCGGGCATGCCCACGGGAAGTACTGGAGATTGTTCTTGGAAAGCATTACGGAAAACCGTGCGGTGCAAGTAATCCGCTGTGGCTGACGATCGCGATGGAGCAGGTGAACCTGCTTGATGCCGACGACTTCGCAGGGCTGGAGGGCAACGTAGGTCGCTCGGTCGAAGAGAAGTTACTGATACTTCTAAAGGACTTTGTCGGTGCGATCCCATCTGATCTTGAAGGTCTGTTTCGCGCAGTTCTGTCACGTATGGAGAGGGCACACGGATCCGTTTGGGTTCGCGCGTTCAGTTTCCTAATCGCCTGTAGCGGTCAAGGCTGGCGAGAGATTGACCTGCAGTCTCTTCTTCCACCCATTGCCAACGCGCTCGACCCACGCATTGCTTCTGATGCTGATTGCACCCTAAAACTGGCTGCGCTACGGCGCTCATTTCGCGGTGTCTTGGTGCAAGGCAGATCAGGACTGTGGGACTTTGCCTGTGAGGAGTTCAAGCGCGCCACTCTGTTTGGTGACGAGCAGATTCTCGAGTACGCAAATGAGGTTGTCTTTTCGTATGTCCGGGAACTCCCCATAGGTGACCAGCTGCGGGCCAGAGAGTTTGTGCACAAGGCTATTGCGTGTGCCGCCTACGAGGACATTGGTCGTTATCTCGCCTCAGACTTGGGCGACCAGGAAGAAAGCCTCGCGCTACACACCTTTGGCGAAGTGGTCGAGCTCGCCGATAGATTGAGCCGAACTGGTGCGCGTGCTTCTGAGGGCAACGAGCTGTTCAATTCGATACTGGAAGTAGTGATTATCGACAGACTGGGGGAAAGGGAGAGACAGCTGTTGTTGTCCCGTCTGCTGGTAGGTTTCCGCGAGCGACTAGTACAAGAAGGTAAGCACCGTCTGTCTATTCGGTTTGTCTCTGCTGTGATAGATCGCCTGACGGCCGTTGATGGACAGCTCCGTCTGTCTACTGCAGAGGTCTTGACTTTCGGCCTTTCAGCAACGTGGCTGTGCGCCGCGATGATACGCTTTCAAGGAGATACTGACGGCGCTCAGAAGGTGCTCGACCACGCAGACCAAGTCCTGAAACGACTCCGAACAGCCGAACAACAGGGTGCTTCCTCTGCAGCGAACTTATTCCTAGAATGTGACATCCATGCCGCACGCGCGAGTCTGTACAGCGCTACTCGCGAATCCGATCGGGCCAAGCGATGCGTTTCAGATGCACTCAACGCTCTGGAGCAGGTCAAATGCCACGTTACTGATCGCGAGGTCCAAGGCCTGCTCTCCGGGGAGTTGTTTGTCAGAATTGGTGATGCGTTGTCTTGTGCCGACCCTGAGCGTTCCGGAGACGCCTACTTGAGGGCGATCGCGGCGTTGCAGACATTTGGCCAGGAGAATGGCTTCGCACGACTTCAATTGGCGACCGCGCTACAACGATACGGAACCTGGCTTCGAGAAAGGGGGCGTCTCGAGGAATCCAAGGCTGAACTGACCCGTGGTAGAGACATTCTTCTTGGATTAGTTGAAGCCAATTCCAGTTCTCTCATGATCGCCAGAAACTTCGCTATGATCTCGCTGCAATTGTCCTCTACACTGTTGCTCCAGCACATGTTCTCGAAAGCCGAGGAGGTCCTAACACGGCCACTTCGAGTCTTGAGGCAAATGGCCAATGAGAATCCATGGGACGTCGATCGAGCTGCTGAGGTGGTTAGTCTAAGTGCACAAATGGCTCTGGCATTGGCTGGTCAGGCAAAGGCGGAGGCTGCACTCTCATTCGTTCGCGAGGTCGTGGTGAAGGCTGCGGATCTGGTTGCTCACGGGGACAATGCGGCTGAGCAACTCGGAAACACGGAGAAGTGTATCTTTGCCTTAGTTGGGCTCGCATCTGTTGTTCCAACACCGAGGATGGCGATTTCGCTCCACGAAGAGGCGATGCAGATAGGTCAGCACTGGATGCGTCTGCTGCCTGACCAAATTGTACCGGTCGTCTGGTATATGGACGCCAGCTATCGTCTGGGACAGCTGTACATGAAAGGCGGAGAAAACGACGTTGCATTGGAAGTGCTTGAGATTGCCTTGGAGATCGGAGAGGCTGCGAGGCGTCGCCTTGGCGCTCTACTCAAACTTGTCGAGGGCCTCTGCGAACTGCATAAAGTTGCTGGCGGCGCAGCTTCGGAGACAGGCGACCAGCAGTGTGCCCTGGGACACTGCGAGCAGGCGCTACGTCTTGCATCGGATCTGCGCGAGATCAATCGTTCAGGTCCTGTCTACGCGCGCAACTTGGTGGAGTGTTGGAGTAATATGGCGAGAATACAGGCGCTTACCGGGAGTACGAAGGAAGCTCTTTCAGCTACCTTTGCGTGCCTCAAACTGCTCGCTGAGATGAGAGCCGCAAACATCGCACTTGACGACGATCTAACAGAGGTCGAGATGAGAGCTAAAGGTTTGCTGTCCACTCTTCAGTCGTTAGGTTTGCAGGGGCGACTCTCGGGTCTTGAGGCCGCGGCTGAACTCCAGCCATATCTACGTCGTGTCGAAGAGCAACTATCTGGAACACACATCAGTGGGAACCTGGTCGATCCATCAAATGAACGCCGCCAATCAACGCTGGGATCCACGTTGGAGCCCTTGAAGCAAAGTGCTTCGAGCGCTCATGCTCTCTCGACAGCAGAACTCCCAGAGTTCGCCGATCAAGCGTATCAGCGGGAGCTCTGGGAAGCTGCAGAAACCTTGTACTCAAAAATGCTCAAAGAAGGTTATCCAATCAAGGACTTGGGCCCAAAGATCGTGAGGTGCCATCTCAACGCCCATGCAATCGTTTCCGCGACTGCGTTGAAGCGCGTCGAGGAACTCATCCTCCAGCTTGAGTCTGCGGGTGAGACAGATGCTGTCGCGAGACTACGCCAGGAGGTAGATGTGAAACTTGCTGGTTCAAACCCGAAGAAGCCATGGTGGAAAGTCTGGTGATTCCGAACGCCGTCATCAGACGGGGGACGGAAAGAGAGCCTTGAATCGCGCGAGTCGGTATAAGTCATTATCTCCATTCGCACTCGTTGCCGTGGGTTCGGTGTTCGACGTTTGCTCACTAAGCCCGGGCCAATCCTGAAGGATGGTAGAAGGTCATTCACTTTGACTGCCAAGAGCATGGAAGATTGTCGCTGAGATTCTGAGGGGGCGTGGTGGGAGGATCGTCTTGAAACCTGAAAATGTTTTGTTGAATGGTCGTCGTTACATAGACGTGCATTCCGCACTCTCATCCCGGCGCCGCATCTCCCTGGCCGAAACCGAAGCGCTGCTGTTCCACGAAGGAAGAACTAACCTCCCAACGCTCTGGACCTTAACCTGACAGAAGAGGCAATGTGAAGAAGGCTGCCAGACTGAGAGGGAAGAATGGAACGATGTGGGCTAGTATTTTGTGTCTACGCCAGCTCGACCATCAGCGATCTGAAAACCGAAAGGAATGCGTTGGAGGAACACGTCTTTCCCTGGCTCGGCGAGTACTGCCAGAAGCGCGGGCCGCAGTTCCAGGCGATTGGCCTGCGCTAGGCCGTCTCCGAGGAAGCCGCGCTGGAGCGGCAGACGATGAACACCTGCCTGGAAGAACTGCACCGCTGCCAGCGCACCTCGCCACGCGTTTGGGGACAACTGTCACTCCCACCCTCCATTCGATTTCAAGCGCCGATGACTCTGCTCCGCCAGCCACGCTTTTCAATCGCCCTGACATTCTCTACTGGTCCGAGCAGTTCCAGGTATTGAAGTAGCAGGTGAAGTTCGTCATCCGCCGGATCCCCTTCAAACGGTTTGACGGTTACGCCATTGCCATAGTTCTTGGCTAGCTTCTCCGGGGAATCATCAATCATGATGATACGGTCCTTACTGAACCCCTTGCGCATGAGTTTCTTCAGGTCCTTTCCTGCAATCCGCTCCCCACTTTCCGGATCGTACCGCCGCGCACAGTTGGAGGCTGACCAGACAAACGCGAGTTGCTCGGGACCACCGAACAACTGTCTCACCACCGCGTCGGCGTATAGAACACCTGATGACGACCAGACGCCTACCGTGAACCAGTCCAGACAGGTCTGGAGGAACTCGTCAACGCCCGGTCGCTTGTAGACGTAGTAGTCGAAAATGCGAAAATCCCACATGTTCGGCAGGGGCGTTTCCACGGCATGAATCAGCGTCTCATCAAGGTCAAGGACTAACAGCTTATCAAATCGTGGCATGAGATTACCATAAGAAACGTTGGTCGATCTGACACATATATATCACCCGGAGAAACGACCGGCAAGCGATTCCCCGAGCGCAACTGTCCGCAAAACGTCTCTACACGGGTCTTGACGAAAGGGTACATTCGTGCCTATGTTTAAGTCGTTGTTCCTGAGCACCAACTGAGTTTACGATCAGGAGTGGGGTGGGGTGGTGTAGGCTGGCCATTTCAAGGGACAACCGGCTATTGGGCACATGAGACTTTTCTTAAGGGCTGCCGACCATGATTGACAACCGATTGCCACCGCGCCACCGACCGGTCATCAGAGTCTTCGTCAGTTCGACATTCACCGATCTCAAGCGCGAACGCGATGCCCTGCAGCGCGAGGTGTTCCTTCCATTGGAAGCGCACTGCGCCAGTAGGCAGTTCCAGTTTCAGGCGATCGACTTGCGCTGGGGAGTCCCGACCGAGGCCAGTCTCGACCATCGCACCATGCGGATCTGCTTCGAGGAACTGCGCCGGTCGCAGGAGATTTCACCACAGCCGAACTTCCTCGTTCTACTTGGGAGTCGTTATGGTTGGCGACCGTTGCCGGAAGAGATCTCCATAGACGAGTTTCAGCAGCTCGACCGGGCCGCTCAGACGCCCGAAGAGCGAGAGATTCTGGGCTTCTGGTATCAGCGCGACGACAACGCAATCCCGCCCGTTCATCTCCTGCGGACCCGCAAGAAGGAACTTAACCAACCCACAGACTATTCCACCAAAGAGAGTTGGGAGCCAATCCAGACCGTCCTTTGGGACATTATCAACCGCGCCTATCCGGCCAGCGGGTTGACCGGGCGCTTCGCAAGTCCCGTGTCACTCGACGAGCACCTGCCGTCTATTGTTCGCTTCCAGGCGTCCGCAACCGAGCGGGAGGTCTGGCGGGGTGCACTTGGCGCTATGAATCCCGAGCAGCATGTGCTCGCGTTTGTTCGCGAGATCGAGAATCGGGGCGATCGGCAGGAATTCCCGGACGCTGCTGAACTGAAGGAGTTCGTTGATGTCGATGGGGGCGTGATCGATGTCGTTTCGCAAGGTGCACTGCGCGATCTCAAAGAAGAGCTCAAGAGACGGTTAGTAGGCGGTCATCCAATAGAGAGCGCGACGGCGCGGCTCAAGTGGATCGAAAATGAAAAGGGCGAGCGGCGCGTCGACGTCACGACCGAACATCTGGCGGCGATGTGTAGGCAAATCCTCGACGCGCTGATGGCCATCATCGACCGGCAGATGAACGAATACTGGGCTACCGAGGAATCGGAGACCCCACCCCTGCGTCTCCTCGAACTGGAGCGCAACGAGCACCATCGGTTCGGCCTGGAACGTGCCCCTGCCGATGCGTTTGTCGGGCGAGAACGGCACCTTCAGGCGATACACGACTACATCAAGAAGGAGTCACATGGCCCGCTGGTTGTACATGGTGCGTCCGGCTGCGGCAAGACCGCTCTGTTAGCCCGTGCAGCTCAAAGAGAGTCAGACCACAAACCGGTCGTCCGCTTTATTGGCGTGACGCCGCATTCCTCGGATATCCGCACCCTGTTGAGCAGCCTCTGCCAAGAACTGCGGCAGCGAAATCCGCGCTCGGACGCGCTTCCCACCGAGATCAAGGAGTTACGCGACGAATTCTCCCAGCATTTGCAGGTCGCCACGCCACAGCAACCACTGATCCTGTTTCTGGACGCCCTCGACCAACTTGCTGATCTCGATAATGGCCGGCTGCTGAACTGGCTCCCGCCTGGCTCGTTGCCGGCCCACGTGAAGCTTGTTGTCTCCTGCTTGTCCGACCGGGCCACCGGTGATCCCGCCGGCCAACCGTACGCCGAACTCAACCGCCGCCAAATCCCGGGCGAGAACTTCATCAACCTGGACGTTCTCTCAGAGGCCGAAGCTCGTCTGTTACTTTTCGACCGGTGGCTCCTCAAGGCGGGCCGCAAGGTCAGTGATGATCAGCGGGCGCGAATCGAGCAACGCCTTGCATCTCCGGACTGCCGCCAGCCCATCTTCCTCAAGCTGCTCTTCGAGGAAGTCCAACTCTGGCATTCCTACGACCCGGCGCTGCTGCCGGGCGAGAGCGTCCCCGCGCTTCTCGGACAACTCTTTGACCGGTTGAGCCAGCCGACAAACCACGACCCGCTGTTGGTAAATCGCGTGCTGGGTTATCTGTCCGCATCCCGGCACGGATTGGCGGAAAACGAGATTCTGGAGATCCTTTTCGCTGATATCGAGTACCGAGCAAAGCTCAACGAAGCCGCCGAGAAGACCCGGCATGAGCTACCGCCAAATGCCCAGCGCATTCCGATTGCGCTGTGGTCACGGCTCCGGTTTGACCTTGCCCCTTACCTCACCGAGCGCGCCGCTCCCGGTGCCAATGTGCTGACGTTCTACCACCGACAGGTGGCCGAAGCTGCGATAGCACGTTATTTGGACGAAGGCGAAGAGCAGGGAATGCATCAAAGGCTTGCCGATTACTTCGAGCATCACAAGCACCAGCGCGAAATGACCCTGCGCAAGCTCACTGAGTGGCCTTACCAACTCCAGTCTGCACAGGATTGGGAGCGCCTCAAGGCTTGTCTGTTGAACCCTAAAGCGTTAGCGCCACTGATACGGCAAAGTGTTTCTGAGGTCGCAGGATATTGGAGATCATTGGAGGTATTGACTGAGCCAGCCTTGGCGTATCGAAAAGCGTGGAATGATTGGCACAACACTGTTACAACCGATGAGGAGATGGCTCTGACTCACGGTGCCGTTGGCGATTTGCTGACCTTTATCGGGAACAACAGCGAGGCCGAGAATCACCTGAATGCCGCGATAATCCTCCGATCGAGACTGCGCAATGGGCCGTACGCCAATCCCGAGCCTGAGACGTTGTCGGTCGAAGCGTGGGTAAAGCTAGCGAAAGCTCAACGCACACATGCCGAATATGTGAAGGCAGAAAGAACCATTCTCAGCGCCATCGCCCACGCTCGCGAGCTTGTGAGCCAACATCCCGAGAATGCCACTGTCTTCTCTGTCCTTGCGAAATGCCACCAAGAGGCGGGTATGCTATATCTCGACCAGTTGGACACAGACAGAGCTTTGAGACATTCTTGCGTCGCTCTAGAAACTGCCAACTCTCTGGCCGCCCGCATGCCCGGCAATGAAGATGCAGCAGTTGGGACAATCCGCTCTCAACGTTTGTTGGGCGACGTGAGGTCTCTCCGCGGTGAGCACAAATCAGCACTTTTGCAGTACACTCTAGCATTAGACATTGTCGAGAACGTCCAAGGCTGGAATGAGGACACATGTTTGATCGCCGAAGCTGCAATGCTACACCGCGGGCAAGGACGAGAAGACTTAGCGCTCGGCGACATGTCCGCGGCGTTCAACCATTGCGAGGCTGCGGTAGCTCTCTGGCAGCAACTTCGGGTTCGTGATCCCAACAGTGCGGAATACCGTTACCAACTGTGCTTAACACAGCAGCAGCGTGCTGGAGCCATGGCGGGCTCGCAAAGCAACATCCGGGCTGCCTTAGCCCAATTCGAGACTGCATTGGCAACCGCCCAATCTCTCGCGACGTTGGATCCGCGGAACGTGCTGTGGCACCTTTGCCTAGCTGAGTGCTTGTATGGGTTTGCTGTGGCGCACCGGATGGCGGGGGACCGCCAGCGGTCGCAGCGGCTCTTAGCTGAGGCGCGACGAGTTTTGGAGGAGCAGACTCTAAAGACCTCACGATCCGTAGATTTGTCCGAGGCGATTACGCGTGAACTCGCGCGGGAATGAATAAGGACGCAAAAAGCAATATGCAAACCCTATGGGTCAAAGACAAAGATGTAGCCAATAATCGGCATGCCCTTTCATTCCTCGTTATACAGATAGGCCATGAGCAGAAATGGTCCGAGGGGGCGACTCGCGGGTTTCTTGCACTCGTGCTGGCCGGCGCCTATTCCATCGTTCCGAACGCTGATCGCGGAGGATTCGACATCGTATTTCATTTGCTGCCAAATCGCGACATCGATTCGAGCAACTGTCCGCACTGTAACACCGATCTTACGGTGTTTAGTTTCTCAGGCGAAGGCGGTCTCATCAGTTGTCCCTATTGCGGAATAGACATCACGCGGCACGTCGAAGTCGCAGACCTCCGTTCAGCCGAAGTGCGAGAATTGGAGGTGAGCACGCAAAAGCCGTTAGATGATCCCGAAGAAGAATCCCTCGCACTGCAACTGGTGGCCCTGCAACGAGAATCCCTAAGGCTCAATCACCTTGGTCAGAAAGAGGAAGCGCGTATTGTGGACTTGGAAATTCGTCGCGTCGGTGAATACCTGGGGAGGATTGGGAACGATTTGAGGATGCAAAGGGTGGGTTACCGCGTCAAAGCCTTGGGTGGTAGTGCACGTATGCTTGAGTACTCGTGGTCTGGAATCTGTGGTTGGCGACCCTGACATAGATAGCTAGAATATTCTGGAAATAACAGAAATCCCCTGGGATTTGATATGGATTGATATGATTGAGAAACTGTATGAAGCCATGCGAATGGTGCGTGACGACGGTGGGCGCGTCTACCTTGTTGATCGCGACAAGGCTTTCCAGTGGTATATCCAACAACGATTTCCCGACCACGACACTAACGGTGCCCTTGGTCTCGAGGTACTTCTGAAGCTGTCCGAGATGGCGGACCTCCACGCCGTCTGGAAAGAAGCATGGGCCGGCTTCCATAAAGTCCTCGCTGGCGCGCTCGCACAGAAGAAGGAAACGTATGTACCTGCTGCAGTTTGGCGAATTGGGCGCGCTCACATGGGCCTCGAGGATTCAGAGCTTGCAGTGCTTTTCCTAGAAGCCGCATTACGCTTGACTGCTCCAGATCAAAACACTGTTCTCTGGAACGACATTCTGCTGGATTTGGGCGTATGGTGCATGATGACAAGAGCTGATCTTCATCGATTCGACGCGACGCTAGCCAAGTTAGCCCATAGAGGATCAACCGCATGCGGGATTGACTTGCCGGAACTTGGTTCGCTGGCCGACCGCATTCAGGCACAGGCCAACAGGAACTCGAAATGGAAGGATGAAGCGGGGCAGTGGATACCGAGTGCTATGAGGTTATCGTTGGCACAGTCGGAAGTCAGTCTGGAATTGAATCGCAAATGCGGTCGGCAGGTCCCAGTAGGGTTCGTACTCTGCAATATGGCTGATATTCAAAAGAGGCTGGGAGCTACTCAGCAGGCGCGTGAACTTTACCTGCAGAGCATCAGTGTCCTGTCAGAGTGTGGGCAGTACGGCGCTGTGCATGCAATTCGTGAGAGACTGGCTGCGATCTGATGTCGGATGAGATGAAGGTTGTAACGGCAGTTCGCAGCCCCGCCTCCTCTGCACTGCTGAGCAGCCGCTGTGCTTGTTGCGGGAGGAGATTGTTGTTCCTCGACCCACTGTCGATGCGGTCCGCGCGTGCATGGCTGAAGTGTGCTCGGATCAATCGTCCTACCTCGATCTGCGCGCCGCCGTCATCACCGATGCGCGTCTTCTTGCCTCCTGGCCCCCTTGATCCCGCCGGCCGTCCGCAGTTTAACGAGATCTGCAAATCAATTACATCTATTCAGCGGTAGGATGTGGGCACCGCCGCCCTGTTTCCTGGAGCGTTCGCGAAATTGCTCCAGTGGGTAGACGGCTGAAGATCGACTTGCAGGGGACTCATCATCGTGCCCTTGATGATGCGCGGAATATTCTGCAGATTCTCCTGACAGTGACGGATGGCAATTTGAATCAGGTGCCGCTATGACGCGATCTGGGACTTCAGGCGGGAAATGTTGCTGAAGTTGTTGCTCATCGAAGGGAATGAGAGCCTCCGAGTCTCCGTCCTTGCCTTGGACACAGGGGAGAGGGAGACGTTGGTTCTCAGCCCCTGCCCTCCCGACATGCTAACAGCTGTCGGCCCGCCGGGCATGGTCGCAAGGACCGCGGGGGACTGTTTCGCGTCAACCCGGGGACCCTATTGCTGTCCAGATAGAGCGCCGAGCAAGCAGGGAAGTCTTCTCTTCCACGTATATCGGGCTGACCGGGATCTCGATCTGCAATCCCTGGTCGACCTGCTTGACACGCTCGACTGGCTCGATCCCCGCTTCACAACGCTCGTTTCATTGCACGATGATCTGCTCCTGTTTCAGCACCTGATTCCGGAGAAGCTGAAACAACGTCTGCCGCAGAACTGAGGTTGTATTTATGACTGCTCACTCAAGAATGGATGGCAATTGCGGTCATATGATATCAGTAAACCAGCATAGCGGACTCGTCGCAGGTCTGGGCAGATGCAGCACGTTAGTGGCTCATTGGTTCGACTCATGTGCAGTTACCTTGATCATCTTGAACTTGATACTTGTCATGTTGGCTTTGCTTTGCGCCGTGTACGATGGCAGAATTCCGGCCGAATGGGGCGCATACGAAGGGAACCATGGCCCCTGGCGTCACTATTACCCGGGAAGGAATCTTCTGTCCTCGGCCTTATTACTCCCCCTGTACGCCGGCGGCGCCTCTCTTGTCTCAGTCCTGCTGGAACAGAAGCGAAAGACACTGCTGACATTGCTAGTCTGCATCGCTCTCTATGTGATTGAAGTGCAGTCTCTTTACTGGTTAATAGATTGATAGCTTGAGCTGGCTGGCTCCATCTCTTGCGTTCTGCGCCAAGTTCTCCCACTAGGGATACCTCTCTTCTCATATCATATCAATCAGGCAGAAGTCTGGGTGCTGATCATCAGAGCACACCCTCACTTCATAGGCGGCATTGTCAAATCTGCGCAGTCAAATCCACAGCCTCGGAAGCTTGGGACCAATTTGGGACCGTGGGACTTCAAAACGATCATTAAGCACTTCAAACCGTTCAAAGCTGCTTAATGACGCAATCAATTGCTGGAACTCGCCTTACGGCGTAATTGACGCAGTGATAATCACTTACGGGAAACACACAATACGAATCCCTACCTCTCCGCTTGTAACTAATTGATGTACAGTTGGTTGCGGTGCCCCCCCTCGGGCTAGTTCATGCCAAATCCTCTCCGCCTGTTTCTTGGGCAAGAGAAACCACCTCACCTGAACGATGAGTTGGGGTCTGTTTTTTCGGTTTGGAAGTCCTCTTGGAGTGGGGAGTTATAGAGCTCTCTGGTTGTGCGATCCTGGAAAAGTCGTCTGGGGCTGGATAGAATGCCACAACTGAAGGATGACTAGCGAGCGATATTCTTGTCCTGGACTCGTTCGAGCTTCGCCATGCCATCTTCAAGCATGTCGGTCGCAAAGTCAGACTGCGGTGCCTTGAAAACCAGGCTTACGAGGAGACTATTCACAATGGCATAGATGATCAGCGCACCGTAGAGCGACGGACTCACTTCAAACTGCTCTCGCATCACTTGAGCCAATACGAGCGTGAATACCAGGGTCGGAAGCATCGGCACGGCTACGCGTGAACCCTGCCGAAACGACTCTCTCAAGACGATCCGTCTATGCACCGCCACGATAATCAATCGAAGCGGCAATAGGACAATCACTAACAGAGACCCCAAGAGAAGAGCCGTTGATGTGAAGTCTGCTTTGCTGACAAGCGTGCCGCTGTAGAAGAAATAGAACGGCACAAAGAACGATGCGAATAGCTCGACCGCGCCGATCAACCGCTCTGACGTCACTGACGGTATCTGCTCCTGAAAGCGCCGCGCGGCCACGCCAATGACAAACGCTCCCACCAGGTAGTATGCCCCGATCTTGCGTGTGATGAAGGCGCACGCAGTGGCAAGCATAATGAGAAAGGCAAACTCCGAATTCGGCGCGAATGGGGCTATGCGAGCCACAAAGAATTTGAAAAGAAACGGGATGAGGATCACGAGCCCCAGAATCGTGGCTATTGAAACAGAAAATGTCTGGAGCGTGAGCGACTGCAATGTGAAAAACATGCAGGCAAGAGCGATCAGTTCCGTGGCGATGGCCTTCGATCGGATCCATTCCTTCTCTTCGGGATTGAGATTGAGGGATTTGATAGAGTCGATAATAAACCCGGTAGAAGGGGTCACCAATGCCAGTGAAACCAGCACACAAAGTCGCAGCGGCATCGCCGTGAAGGCGCACATCCCCCCCGCCGCCACCACCAGCAGACCCATGAAGAGGAGTATGTGTTGAGCCAGGATTCGGCGGTTACGATGCAACTCCTGCAGATTGATGTCCAGCCCGGCGTGGAGGAAAAGTGTTACGATTCCCAGCGTGGCCAGCAACTTGATGGTTGAATCGGCGTGAGTATATTCGAGTCCAAGGGCGGCAATCGCTCCCAGGCCGAAGCTCGTGATGGCCGCGGGGATCCGGTATCGCTGCAGGGCCTTTGGAACAATGAATATGACGAAGATCAGCAGGATGTAGCCGACCTCATGGGAGCGCAGATATTCGAGAATTGACTGCACATTCGTCATATGTAGAGTATCCGATCGCTTCCGGTCCGGGTGAGAGCACAGACCAGCGTAAGATACTCGCGAAGATGGCGAGTCAAAAGAAAATTCTCTCTTACGAACTCCTGTGCGGTCCGACCCATGTGAGTCATTCGCCTTCGGTGATCAAGCAGGAATCTGATTCTGTGCGCAGCACCTTCCGGAGTGGACACCAGAAATCCTGTCTGGTAGTCAACTACTTGCAGGCGGATGCCACCCGTATCACCTCCGATCACTGGCTTGCTCTTCCACATCGCTTCGGTGACGGTCAAGCCGAAACCCTCTTTGGTGGATTTTTGAATGACGATATCGGCGATTCGTTGAAGGGCGTTGATCGTCCGGTGGGCATCGGACGGCAGGAGCAGCACGTGAATGTCGCTGTCACCTTGCGCCGCCTCTACCACCTCCTTATGCACGACATTGCCCTCGGGATCGTCGGAGGCACCGCCTCCAGCGAGCACCAGCTGCACGGGAGAAGTCTTTCGTACGATCTTATAGGCCTGAATCACGCCTAATGGATCCTTGAAACGATCGAACCGTGACACCTGCAGAAGCACAGGCCTGGTACAATCCAGGCCGATTTGTTGACACACCTTCTTCAGCTCGGATCGCGGGAGATCGCAGTTCTTATTGCTCAGAGGATCGATGCTCGGCGGAATAAGGTATTGCGGATGCGGCAGAGACTGGGCAAAGGCATTGAGCGAGAAAATGCTGGCATCGTATTTCTCCACGATGTCTCGAAGGTTTCTCCACACCGGCCGATGAGGGTGACTGACGTCAATGTGTGCCCTCCAGATCCACTTGCTCCGGCCATTGCGGCAGAAATCGATAAGATTGGCCGGTTGCGGATCATGCACGATCACGATATCAGCTTCCTTCAGTCTTGCTCCATGTTGATCGGCCCAGGCGGCGTTGACCTGGCGAAGCACCTCCCAGTCCTTTGCAGCAAGTTGAACCGGCATGCCCTGAAGACCATTGTGAATTGCCTTGGTAATCTCGTAGAATCGAGGCGGCCCGGTAATGACCTCCCAGGAGGCATCGACGCCCAGATCCTGCATGAGCGGGACCATCCAGTTCAGGATTTCCGCCACCCCGCCTCCTTCACGAGTAGAATTGATATGCACCAAACGTCGGCCGGCCAAGCGGGCCCCCAGTTGGCGCAATTGACGTATAGCGCCGGCACCGACAAACGGCTCATATGAAGAAAGCGAGTGATTCAAACGGCCACCCCCTTGACGGAGCGGAGCGATGTACTCAAATGATCGCGAAGAGCGGACAGAGTCATGAAGTAGAAATCGACGCCTTCGATCGCCTTGGCATACGCCTCCCCGGCGGGACCACGTTCTACGAGCCAGGCAGTGAAGTCATCTTTGTGGAGAGGAGGTCGGCGAAGCGCTTCAAGAAAATGGAAGAAAATGCTGCCGTTGGTCATCGCCTGGATGGCATCAGCCAAGTCGGCCGGCTGACTGATTCTCGTATCGGTTTCAAAGGTCACCGTGAGCGCTTCCATGAAAAAGAATTCGTGACCCGGACGGACCGCCGGCACCCAGGGAGAGAGTTCGCTCAGACGATCATCTACTATATCAAGGACCTGACGCCGCAAAAGCGCGAACGACTCTTCTTCATACGGATCGATTATGCCCAATCGTTCAGCGAGAATCTTATCGGCCAGGTCCTTCTTGGCCCAGACCGCGAAGTCGTTGCGGTATTCGGGATCGTCGAATGTAGTCCGCAACGGCGTCTCGCAGAAATGATGATATAACACGTTATCGCCGCAGGTAGCGACACGGTCCCGCAGCTCGCGCAGGTTGAAGGCCGGCGACAGGCCGCTCATACGGGTGAGCAATGCGCAGTCCATGACAATAAAATCATTCATCCACTACTCCGTTAATCTGGCGGCAAGCTTCTGATTGAATGTACCTGAAGTGGCGGCGGACGGCCAGGGCCAGGGATGTCGGATCGGGCACGACCTGGGCTCCGGGCAATGAGATTCGATCGCCCACGATAAACACGGTACCGCGTTTGTTCAGCACCCAGCGCATCGCGTGAGCATCGTTCTGGTCGTCGCCGGCATAGAAGAGCTCTCGGTTGTTCGGGCCTGCACCGAACTGCGCGACCAGCGTTTTCATGGCGAGTTCCTTGCTGACCTCCCGTAGAAACTGAACCTCCGCCACATCCGGCCCGTAATGAAGTGTAACGCCGTGACGGACATTGAGATTTTCGAGCTTTCGAGCAACCAAAACGCGTTCTTCGGCCGGTACGCTTCGAAAGTGCACGGCTGCTGACCAGGTCTTATCCTCAATCTCTACTCCCTGAATCTGTCCGACTTCAGTTAACGCAGGAAGCAATCTCTGCCTCTCAAAGTGAAGACGTGCCACCGTCCGGTCGCTCGGGCCGAGCCGGTGACCGTCCGGGACCCGCCATTCGAGACCGCTGCCGCCCGCGAGGACGACCTTGCCCAGGTGTATCCGTGACGTGAGATCCTCCAGCGATCTGCTTGATACCACGGCCACGATCTGCCCCGGGTCATCGGCAAGATCAGCCAAAAGCTCTTCGCAGGCCGGGTCGAGGGTCGCGCTATTCCGGTCGGGAACCAGAGAAGATAAGGTGCCATCAAAATCGAATGCCCATATCGTGCTTCTCAGATGGTTCATTGCTCACCCCCCTTGTGAGCGCGGTGCAACTCGTCGAATATGCGCATGCCCCATCGATAGATGTCGTTTTTTGCCAGTGCCTCTCTCAACCGCTTCATTCGCTTGTGTCGATCCTCCTGGGGCATGGTGAGAGCTTCGTACAACCGATCGGCAAGCAGGTCAGTGTCAAAAGGATTCACCAGAAGAGCGTCCTCGAACTCTCGTGCAGCGCCGGTGTAGGTGGACAGAATCAAGATTCCCGATTCATCGGTTCGCGCGGCGACGAACTCCTTGGCCACCAGATTCATGCCGTCGTGCAAGGAGGTAACCATGAGAACATCTGCCAACTGGTATGCTGCCAATACTGTCGTGTAGTCGTGGTGCAGCCGAAGGAACCGCACCGGTACCCACTGCTCGGTCTGGTGGCGCCAGTTGATTTCATCCACGAGGTCATCGATTTTGTCGTTCAGTTCACGATATGCTTCCACGTGGGTACGGCTTGGCGCGCTGAAATTGAGGAACGTCACTCGCCCCCGAAGCTCCGAATGATTCCGCAACAGGCTGTCGAATCCCCGCAGACGTTCCAGTATACCTTTGGTATAATCAATGCGGTCGACACCCACAACGAATTGTTGCTCGAGCGGGGGTTGCGTGAACTGCGCACGCAGTTCTCTCAGGCGGCCCGTCACGGCCGGCAATTGCGCGTCCAGCCCGATCTGCGCCTGATCGACGCTGATAGGAAATGGTCGTACGATCGTGGGGTGGCCGCCGCGAAATACCCGGAAATGCTCGTAATCGACTTTCGCTTCAATCCCGCGATCGACCGTATCAAGGAAATTGTTGCAGTGATACTGGACATGAAAACCGAGAATGTCGTTACCCAGAAGACCATCGAGTAGCTCTTCGCCCCACGGGAAAATGCGGAAGGCCTCGCGATTGGGCCAGGGAATGTGCCAGAATTGGGCTATGGTCAGATCGGGACGACGATTCCTCAGTAAGCGGGGAAGAAGGGCAAGGTGGTAATCTTGAATGAACACTACTGCCCGGTCATGACCGACCTCATCGAGCACCGCATCACAGAACTTGGTATTGACGACTTTATATTGATCCCAATCGGATCGACAGAATATCGGTCGCGTATAGGCGATATGACAGAGAGGCCAAAGCGCATTGTTGGAGAGGCCATAATAGTATCCGGCCTCCTCGAGCCGAGTCAACCAGACACGTTTCAACTGATACTCCGGGTTCTCTGCCGGTACCCCGACCCGATCCTTCTGATCCACGACCTGGCGATCGGCAGGCCCGGACCCATGGGCTACCCACGTTCCGTGAACAGCACGGACAATCGGCTCCAATCCGCTAACCAGTCCGCTCGCCGGGCGCACCGCCTTAATCCCGTGTGCCGTCTGCTCATGAATCACCGGCTCCCGGTTGGAAACGACAATGATCTTTGCATTTGGAGAAGTCCTGCTGACTGCATCCATCAGCGTTTGAGCAGATGCGATCCTGGAGACTTGTTCATTTCCCGGCTTCTGTTCATCTGCCGCACCGGGGGCAAATTGCGAAGGAATCATGTTCTACCTCCTTACCAAATCGCCGGATATGGTTTACGAAAGCGCAAAGCCATTCCCAGAAATGCTCGTTTTCTATCGGGTCTCGTACACAGTCTATTGATTATACGCTCAAAGGGCGATTAGCTCGGACTGCATTTGTAGAGTCGGGCGAATTCAGCAATCGCCTATGCCTTCTGACGAAGAGCATCCTCTTCAGAAAAACCAAATCGCGCTCCCCAGTCGTCTGCGGCAAGTGACCAGAGGTGTTGACATGGAATGCTCAAACTCCCATCAGCGGTACATGTTTCCATTTGTGGCTCTGAGGATTTGGGACCAGTTGGGGACCATCGGACTTCAAAACAGTCAACAAACACTACAGATCATTCGAGCTCATTTGATGACGCAATCAATTGCCAGAACTTGCCGTACGGCGTAATTGGCGCAATGCCAAACACTTGCGGGAAGCGCGCCACGCCAATCCCCACCTCTCTGCCAGTATTGGCGTGATCCGCTTTGCTGGGCAGGCAACTCAGAATCGGGCTTCGGTGACTCTTCCGCGCATCCGCAGAGTCAAGTCTGTGCTCACATCCGATGCCGTCTGCTGAAGCCGAGGAATCGCCCGCCGATGGTCCCTACGCTTCAGCCCGAACGAATTGCCTTCCGGAAGGAGCATTGCTGCCGTCCATCATCCGCATCCGCCAGGACAGTCGCCTTGCCATTCTCGGTATTCCGACATACATTGGAGACCATAATTGGACCTGACCGGGAGGGAGGCGGGCACCTGGGGCCCTAAAGGAGTCATATGCAGCGACCTTTCTTCTTCGTCCTTGTAGCCTTGTTTGCCGGTCTGGCTGTGCCCGACCGCATTCCCGCCGAAACCACACCGGAGGCCTTGAAGGCGTTCCTTCAGGAATTCGAGGCCACGGTCATTCCGCTAAGTCGCGAGAGTTCGATCCTCGCCTTTAATGCCACAATCTCTGGTCAGGATGCGGATTACGATGAAGCCGCTCGTGCGGCGCTGGCCGAAGAGAAGTTCTACTCGGACACGGCTGCGTTTGCCCAGATCAAGGCCTTTCGGTCCTCCGGCCAGATTACCGAGCCATTACTCCAGCGACAGCTTGAGATACTCTACCTGTCGTTTCTCAGACACCAGGTCGACCACGCCATGCTGAAGGAATTGATCAACCGGCAGTCGGCTATCGAACAGAAGTTCAACACCTATCGGGTCACGGTGGGGGAGCGGACATTCAGCGACAATCAGGTAGACTCGGTGCTTCGACATGCCACCAACTCCGGCGAGCTGGAAGCGACTTGGAAAGCCAGCAAGCTGATCGGCCGCGAGGTGGCCCAGGACGTAATCGCTTTGGCCAAGCTCCGTAACAAAGCGGCCAAGTCGCTGGGCTTTGCCAATTTCTATGTCATGCAACTCACGCTGGGAGAGCAGAATCCTGATGATGTATCCGTGCTCTTCGATCAGCTCGATAGTCTGACGAGAGGAGCCTTTCAGGTTCTGAAAGGACGCATGGACTCAGTGCTGGCGCTACGCTGCGGCATCACGACCAGTGACCTGCGTCCCTGGCATTACCAGAACCGGTTCTTTCAGGAGGCGCCCGGCATCTATCCGGTGAACATCGATGGTTTCTATCGGGACAAAGACCCGGTGGCGCTGGCCCAGGCCTATTACGCCGGGATCGGATTGCCAGTCGACAGCATTCTCGCCCGAAGCGATCTGTACGAAAAGCCCGGCAAGTACCAGCACGCCCAGTGTTTTGATATCGACCGGTCCGGCGATGTGCGGGCGATCTGCAACATGCGGTCGGATTACTACTGGATGAACACCATCCTCCACGAACTCGGCCACGGAGTCTACGACTACTACAACCTGCGCAGTGATCCGTGGTTGCTCCGGAGTGCGGCGCACTCCCTGACCACCGAGGCGGTCGCCAACTTCATGGGACGGCTGGCTGCGAATCCGGCCTGGCTGACCGAGGTGGCCTCAGTCCCGGCCGCGGAAGCCGAACGGGTAGCCGCCGATTGCCGTCGCTCCATGCAGCTGGAGCAGGTCGTCTTCAGTCGCTTTGCCCAGGTGATGATGCGCTTCGAACGCGGCCTGTATGAGAATCCGGACCAGGATCTCAACAAACTGTGGTGGGACCTGGCGGAGAAGTATCAGGGGCTGGTTCGGCCCGAGGGACGGAACGAGCCGGACTGGGCGTCCAAAATTCATATCGCCACGACCCCGGCCTACTACCACAACTATCTCATCGCCGAACTGCTGGCGTCCCAGTTTGCCGAGACCATCGGACGCACGGTGTTGAAATCGCCGCAGCCGTTCGCGAGCAGCTTTGCCGGCACGCCGGAAATAGGCACGTGGTTTGAAGAACATGTTTTCCATCTCGGGGCGCGATATCCCTGGAACGAGATGATCGAGCGAGCCACGGGTCGCAGACTTTCGGCGGTCGACTACGCCCGTCAGTTTATCACCATCGAGCCAACCCGCTAAACCATGCAACAGGGAGAGACGCGCGTGACCAATCAACATCCGGCAGCTATCGACAATCGGCACCCGCGCGGGTTCTGGTTCATTTTCTGGGGGGAACTGGCCGAACGGGCCAGCTTCTACGGCATGAAGACCCTGCTGCTTCTGTACATGATTCAGAAACTGGGATACACCGATGCCAACAGCGCCACGGTCGTTTCCCTCTTCACCGCCTTCTGCTATATCCTGCCGATTGTCGGCGGCTATATCGCCGATCACTGGCTGGGGAAATTCCGGACGATCATCTACTTCGCCATACCCTACATTCTGGGGCATATCATTCTGGGGACCTTCGACTCCCAGGTCGGGTTCTACACCGCCCTGCTGCTTCTGGTCGGCGGCTCCGGGTCGATCAAACCCAATATCAGCACGCTGATGGGCCTCATGTACCAGAAGCAACACAAGTCGCATCTGCTCACCCAGGCGTTTTCCTGGTTCTACATGGCCATCAATATCGGCTCGGCTATGACGACGTTCACCCTGCCGTTTATCCGTGATCATTACGGCTACGGTGTGGCGTTTATGGCGCCGACCGTTCTTATGGTGGTGGCGCTCGGGATTTTCTATCTGGGAAAGAAGCACTATCCCGTGGAGCAGATTGGCATGGGGCAGAAGGTCGTCAAGACCCCGCAACAGAAACATGAAGAGCGGACGACCTTGGTCCGTCTGTCGGGGCTGTTTCTGTTGATCGTGTTCTTCTGGTCGATTTTCGATCAGACGCATTCTACCTGGACGCTCTTCGCCCGCGACTATCTCATTCTCGATCTGAGCATCCTGGGGAAGGCCTGGCGCATTCCTCCCGATGCGATCCAGTCCCTGAATCCGGTGCTGATCGTCATCATGACCCCGCTCTTTGCCTGGCTCTGGTCGAGGACTGATCGGGACGAGTCGCACCGCTGGTCCTCCCCTAAGAAAATGCTGATCGGCTTCACGCTCATTGTCGTGTGCATGGTGGTCATGTCGGTGGCCGGCTTTGTTGCGGTCGAGCAGAAGGTGTCGATCCTCTGGGTGCTCGCGGCCTACATCCTGATCACCATGGCCGAGTTGTGCATTTCGGTGGTCGGCCTGCAACTGGCCTTTGAGGAAGCGCCGGAGCACATGAAGTCGATGATCACCGGTGTCTGGCTGTTCACGGTGTTCCTTGGTGATTCCCTGGCGGCCCTCTTTGCTCGCGTGTACACCTCCACCAGTCCCGGTCTGTACTTCGGGGGCATGGCCGTGATGATGGCGCTGGTCGCGATCGCCTTCTACTATATCGGGCGCAGGTTCGATGGCCACAGCTCGGCAGCTTCGGCCTGAGAGATCCAGCTGCGGACAAAGGGTCTTGCGGCAAAACAGCTTCGCTCCGTCATAGTGGACCGTAGTGTCGACAGGATTGCGCTTTAATCGTCGGGCGAAATCTGCCGATATATGGGGACGGACCACTATGTATGGAGAGTAGGTGAATGACGCCGCACGAGAACGCTGACGAGTCTATCCTGGTCGTCGAAGGGGACAAGAACCGATACACCGAGATTACGGCTCTCCTGAGCAATCTCTCCTATCATGTGGTTTCGGCCCTGTCGCTCAAACACGCGGTGTCGCGGTTGGAAGCGGATCCGTCGATCCGCGCCATTCTCACCAACGTCGCTATCGGCGACCGCTCGGCCGTCGACCTGATCAAAATCGCCCGGCGGACACCCCGTTTCCAGTACTTGCCGGTGCTCGTCTACGGAACTGATCTCTGCACGCAGGATATCGTGTCGTTCGGCAAAGCCGGCGCGGCGGCCGTGCTGTCACATCCCATTGCGCTGGACCTGCTCAGAGATCGTCTGGAATCCGCAGTCAGGAATGGACGCCGCAGGATCCTGGTGGTCGATGACGAAGAGGTGATTCGCGACGTCCTCATCGAAACGCTGACCCTGGAACGGTTCTCGGCGGTCGGCGCCGCCTCGGCCGAGGAGGCACAGGCCATGCTGGAGCGGGACTCGTATCATCTCGTCATTTCGGATATCATGCTCCCGGCCAGAAGCGGCATGGACCTGCTGGCTGAAATCAAAATGAAGACTCCCGATCTTCCGGTTATCCTGATCACGGGATACTCCGGCCACTACACTCCGGACGATGCCATCGCCAGCGGCGCTGATGGGTATTTTGTGAAACCGTTCAAGAATGTCGAGCTGGTGCGAGTCGTCCGTCAGGTCCTCGCCCGGGCCGCCTCCGTCAGGCATCGCGCCTGCGCAAAATGACTTGCCCCAAAGCCGTTGTCATCGATCCTGCGCCGGCCGGCGGAGTACCGTGCCTTGACTTTTCGTTTCAACTTGCCGACCATTGACGGATTCGAGAAGACGTCGGCAATCGAATGAGTAGATTCATCCGCACCCACCCGTTCTTCTGCGTTCTCGTGCTCGCCGCACTGGTGCGCCTTTGTTCGGTTGTCTGGTCACGCGGATTCATCCAGTCGGATGACTACTACGACACGGTGACGGTCGCGCATACCTGGCTGACGCACGGTTTCTGGGGTGAGGATGGTTTCCTGAGATGGAACACCTTTCCCTCGACCAGTATCGGGCGATTCCCCCTCTATGCGCTGTCGCTTTACGGTATCATGCGCTTTTTCACCTGGTTCGGCATCGAATCGCTCGATACGATGATGTACGGGATTCGGGCCGTGCACGCCCTGGTCTCGCTCCTGCCGGTCTGGGCGCTCTATCGCATTACCCGACAGGTCACCGGGCGTGAATCGTGGGGCGTAGCGGCCGGTCTGATCGCCGGTCTGCACTTCGCGATGCCGTTTCTGGGCGTGCGAAATCTCATCGAAATGGTTGGCGGCTGTATCTGGATAGCGGCCATCCTGTTCCTCTACCGCTACCGGGAAGATCACGACCGTCGATGGCTCTGGCTGGCCGGACTGGTGTCGGGTCTGGCCTGGATGATTCGCTTTCAAATGGCGTTCGCTGTCCTGCCGATCCCCTTCGTTCTCTGGTACGAGCAACGCTCGTGGCGTCCGGCGGTATCGTATGCCGGCGGTGTCGCGATCATGCTGCTCCTTGCCGGCTTGATCGACCTGTACTTACTGGGACGGTTCGCCGGATCGACCCTTACCAATCTGACCATCAATACCGGTCTTGGCCCTATGTATAAGACCATTCCGGTTCTCTATCCCGCGCTGCTGTTGCTTCTGCTGGTGCCGCCGTTTTCGGTGGTCGCCGCCTGGTTCATGTTCACCCGGTCATTCCTGCGACAGCATCTCCTCCTCATAACATCCTTCCTGTCGTTTTTGCTCTGGCACATGTGGCATGCGAATCAACAGGAGCGGTTTATCTTTCCCATGTTGCCGGTTGTCCTGCTCATGGCGATTTTGGCGATGTGGCAGCGTTACCAGGACAAAGGGTACATCCTGAAAAGCGCCGCGCTGGTGCGGGCCCTGTGGGCCATCAGCCTCGCGATCAACCTGATTCTCCTGGCGCCGCTGACCTTTGCCTATGGTCATAAGGGGCTGATCGAGTCGGTTCTGACCGTACGACGCCTGCAGCCGGACGCGCACGTGCTCTACCTCCAGCCCGGGATGCGTCATTACATACCGGTGGCGTATGCCGATCCCCGGTCACAGGGGACCTATATCCGGAATTGGTCTGAGTTGCCGCCAACGGCCGAAGTGACGCGCGAGGATAGCCGCCACGACCTGGCCGTACTCTTTCCGACCGAGCGCGATCCGCTGGCCGCGTGCCTGGACACGCTCTCGGCGCGGTACGGCCGAGCTTCTCTGCTGGAGCGAATATCGCCGTCGTTTTTCGATGCCCTCTTGCACCGGATGAATCCGCGCCATAACGATGCCTACGAGTCGTACATCTATCGAATGGAGACGCCATGACGGAAACCACGAACTCGCTTGCCGCCAGACGGCGCCGCGTGCCGCTTCACACCAGAATTCTGCTCGGCCTGCTGGTGGGTGCGGCGTCCGGAGTGGCCGCCAACGCGCTGTGGGGGGGAGAGTCCCAACAGGTAACCTGGATCATTCGTCAGATCACCGAGCCGGTCGGGCAGTTGTTCCTCCGCGTGTTGTTAATGACCGTCATTCCGCTCGTCTTCTCTTCACTGGTAGTCGGGGTGGCGGGGTTCGGCGACATTCGAACGCTCGGGCGGATCGGCTTCAAGGCGCTGGCGTATACGTTTGTGATATCGGCTATCTCGGTGGTCATCGGAATCACTCTCGCCAACACGATCCAACCGGGGAAGCGCGTTGACCAATCCACGGCGAGCGCCCTGGAGGTACGATATGGCTCGGAGGCCGACAAACGGATCGAATCCTCGCAGAAGGTGGCCTCGTCCGATTCCCCGTTCCTGCAGGTCGTGAAGACCATCGTCCCCACCAACCCGGTAGCGGCTGTGGCTTCCGATCCCCCCAACATGCTCCACCTGATGTTCTTCGCCCTGGTCCTCGGCATCGCGGTCACGCTGCTGCCGCCGGGTGTGTCCGACCCATTCGTTCGCTTCTGTCAGGCACTGTTCGACATCGCTGCCCGCGTCATCGATCTCATCATGGTGGTCGCGCCGGTGGCCGTGGCCTGCCTGATCTTCACGAACACGGCGCAGTTCGGCGTCGATCTGCTGGCCGCCCTGGGCTGGTTCGTGGTGACGGTGCTCCTGGGGCTGGCGCTCCATATGTTCGGCGTGTACAGCCTGTCGGTCTACTTCCTGTCGCGCATCTCACCGCTGGAGTTCTTCCGGCGCATCAAGACCGTGATGTTGACCGCTTTCTCGACCTCATCCTCCAACGCCACGCTGCCGACGGCGCTTCTGGAGTCGGAGCACCGGCTGGGCGTCCCGCGCGATATCAACAACTTCGTGCTCACCGTCGGCGCGACCGCCAACCAGAACGGAACCGCCCTGTATGAAGGTGTCACGGTGCTCTTTCTGGCGCAACTGGCGGGAGTTCACCTCTCACTCGGCCAGCAGATCATCGTGGCCTATATGGCCATTCTGGGAGGAATCGGGACCGCGGGCGTCCCTTCCGGCTCAATCCCGTTCATCATTGTCGTGCTGTCGACCATCCACGTGAATCCATCGCTGATCGCGATCATTCTGGGGGTGGACCGGGTGCTTGATATGTGTCGCACGACGCTGAACGTGGCGGGGGATCTCACCGCCGCCACCTATGTCGCCCGCTCGGAGGGATTCGAACTGCTCCCCGCCGAGACCTCGGCCGAGGATTAAGTCGACCTACCGGAATATCTCATCGAAGAACTGGCGCATGGCGGCCCAGGAACGGTGATCCGCCTTCTCGTTGTACGCCGCGCCGGCACTCGGGTCGTTGCCGGCCTGCGGATTGGTGAAGCTGTGGACCGCGCCGCCGTAAACAATCACCTGCCAGTCGACTCCCGCTCTGGTCATTTCGTCCTCGAACCCCTTCACCTCATCGGCCGGGACATAGGGATCCGATCCGCCGTGGCACGCCAGAACTTCTCCTTTGATGTTGCTTGCGTCATCGGGGTTCGGAGTCGCCAATCCGCCATGGAAGCTCACCACACCGACCAGCGGGGCGCCGCTTCGAGCCAACTCCAGGACCGTCTTGCCGCCGAAGCAGTAACCAATCGCGGCCAGCCGCGTGGTGTCGACATTGATCTGCTTCCTGAGTATCTTAAGTCCGGCGGCAGCGCGCGCCCGCATCAGCGGGATATCCTTGTAGAAAACGCCGGCCTGGGCCGAAGCCTCGTCGTTCGTCTGTGGCCGGATCCCCTTGCCGTACATGTCCAGGGCGAACGCCACATACCCCAGCCGGGCCAGCTCTTCGGCCCGTGATTTCGCATACGGTCCCAGCCCCTTCCATTCATGAACGATCAGGATGCCGGGGCGGAGACTCGAAAGCTCGTCATCGTACGCCAGGTATCCCTCGCAGGTCAAAGCGCCATCTTTGTACTCGATCGTCTCAGTGTGCACCTTGGCAAACCCCGTACTCGCCAGCAGCACGGTGAGCAGAAACGCGCGGATCATCCATTTCATCGGAACCTCCATTTGGTTGCTTACGATTGAAATGCTCCGCGTGCCGGTTTGTTCCCTGAGTCGCCGGAGCGAGCGGGCCACGAGGGACTTCTATTTCACTTGCAGTCTCACCCTCTTTTCGTATATTACGTGTGGATGAAGTCCACCCGACCCGTCGGCTTCCCGGCAAGTCTTCTGTTTCTTTGGGGACGACTGTTGAATCACATGGTCATAAGTCAAGGAGAGTACGGCATGAGAAAGGACCCTCGTTGCAGGTTCGGGCACAGTACGATTGTAGCCCTCATCTTCTTGTTCGCTTTGGTCTCGGGATCCGGCGCTTTGGCCCAGATCCCGGACTGGTGTCCCACCACCTCGATTCCCATCTGCGCCGATGAACCGGGAGAGGTTTGTGCATCGCTGGTGGTCCCGGAGGGGATCACGATCGAGGTCGATGGCGCCACGTGGACAGAGGGGACCCTCTGCTTTCAGGCGGACAGTTCGGGAACCTATCTCTTTCACGTCACCGCCTCACTCGGAGGGATCGAATCCTCCTGTGATGTGGCGGTGGTAGTGAGCTTTGGGACAGCGCCGCAGATCATCTGTCCTGACGAGCCGTACCAG